>Ga0351884_1036_pt1 | contig 45565 bp, 43 predicted proteins | sample BONcelFGM3001F15_FD_206773 | JGI IMG/M metagenome (GOLD analysis project Ga0351884, IMG submission 206773) | Enriched cells from coal bed in the Powder River Basin, Montana, United States - BONCAT cells FGM rep3 HSBNCT.FGM.300.1.F15 ...
CTTATTTCTTGTTTTCTTTGGATTTGTTCATCTCTTCCCGGATGATCTGCCTTATCTCATCCCTGGTTATGGGCTTTAAGACTTCCATTGCGTCTTTGAATTCGTCGCCGATAATCCTCTTCAGTTCTTTGCGTTCCATCTCGCCTTTGGCCGTCATTTCGCTCACGAAAGAGGATGCGTCTTTTTTTGCCACTTCGCCTTTTTGGACCATTTTTTCCACCAATTCCTCAATTTTTTCCCTGGAATAAGCGAACATCCCAAAGCCGAAATTGATGGTGTCTTCAAATATACTGGACATGTGTATACCCCTCCTTATAACTCAAATATCCTTTAAAAACTTACTATAAGTTTACTACCTTTTTTAATATACGTCAATAAAGCCGGGGCTAGTCGCCCCGGGGCGCAATTATCAATCTTTTAATTGTCAGTATTTTAATTGTCAGTATTTTAATTGTCAGTATTTTAATTGTATGGTATCCTTTCCTTATGGATTATTCCCGCAGAGAAAACTGGGTCATGCGGCCGGACCGCGCGGCAAAAGACGTGGATGTTTTCTACGTGTACCCTACGATCTGTTCCTTTAGAAGAAACGCCAGGCGCCACAACATGAACGTCTTCAATCCCCTATGGCGGCTGTTCGCACGGATGGTTACGGGGCAGCATACCGGTATTTTTGAAGAGAACTGCAATATTTACACGCCTTTTTATCGCCAGGTGGGCTTAGAATTGCTAAAAATGACGGTGGAGGAATACCACCGCTACGCGCACACGGCATATCTCGACGTCCGGATGGCCTTCCATCATTACATGAAATACGACAACAAGGGCAAACCCTTCTTTCTGGCCGGCCACTCACAGGGGTCCATCATGCTGCTTGAACTGTTGAAGCGGGAGTTTACAAGCGAAGAACTGCAAAAAAAACTGGTGGCTGCCTATCTGATCGGTTTTTCGGTGACCGATGCCGACCTTGCCGCCAACCCTTTTTTAAAGATCACACGCGGGGAAGACGATACCGGCACCATAATCGCTTACAACACAGGGACCACCAAATATAAAAAACCGCTGCCCATCGTCCTGCCGGATACCTATTGCGTCAACCCGCTCAACTGGCGGACGGACTGTGAGTACGCAAGCAGCGAGGAACATCTGGGCGCGGTCTTTTTAAAGATCGGCAAAAAGAATCATTTCAAAAAGCAGGCCTATACCGGGGCGTTCGTGAATCCGCAGAACCATATGCTCATGATCGACGAGCCCATGGCCATCCGTCTGCTGCGGCTCGCGCATATCGCGGGCGCGAAGCTTGCGCTCCATGCGTTTGATTACGCCATCTTCTACCGTAATCTGCAAAAAAACGTCAAAACAAGAATTAAAGCTTACATGGAACAAATGACCGATTAATTTTTTAGAAGAAAAGAAAAGCCGGGGCCTTAACACGAACCGTTGCAGCCCTGGCTTAATTTTTGTCGGATTTTCTTCAGATTACCTGAAAAATTATTTTAAAATGCTGTCCATCGTCCCCGTCCGGCGCAACAGGAGCGCGCAAAGCAGGCCGATGAAAAACCCGCTGACCGCACCGATCACCACCAGAGGCGGGATGTAATACGAAACCTGGGGCGTTGCGGTCAGGAAAAACGCGACCGCGGCCTGCGCCATGTTGTGCGCGATGCCGCCCGATACGCTCACCTTCACCATGCTGACGCGGTCCTTTAAGAGCGCCATAACGGCCATGCTTAAAAGCCCGCCGGCCAGCGAGAAAAACAGCATGGTCGGCGCGCCGGACAAAAGAGCGGCCAGCAAACAGCGCGCCACGCTGATGGCCAGCGCTTCCCGCGCGCCCAGGTAGTACAGCGCAAAAAGCACCGCCACGTTGGCGAGCCCCAGCTTGAACCCCGGCAGGAAGGGGATGGCGGAGGACACCGCGGTGTCCACCAGGGAAAGCGCCAGCGCGATCCCGATCAGCAGCGCGGACAGAACAAAACGGTTTAAATTCCTATTGCGTGATGGCATCCACGCCGCCCTCCTCTCCGCCGGTGATGGTCACCGTCATTTTGTTGGGCGCGCAAACGATGGCCTGTCCGGACTTGCTGATGGCGCCTTCCTTCACGCAGATTTGGTTAGGGCAGTCGCTCTCCCATACGAATATCACGCCGTCCTTCACTTCCAGCACATTGGTATACTCCCCGCGAACGGTATAGATTGTGTCCTCATCCAGCCAAAGGGAGGCGATCTGCTTTCCGTCCAGCATAATGACGGCGCGCTCGCCCAAGGGCGCAGCCGCAAACAGCCCCCATATGATCAGGGCCGCAGCAGCGATGGCCACGGTAAAGATGATATCGCTCCGTTTAAATAACTTCATAATCGTCCGCCGTCAGTTCAAAAGCATATTTTTGGGCAAATCCATCCGTCATCAGGATTTTATTGTCATTGGTCACAAAAAGTGCATCTATTCCATTCTCTTTCGCAAACTTGAGACCTTTTTCCGCGCCCATCACAAACAGCGCGGTGGAATATGCGTCCGAAAGGATGCCTCTCCCGGACACGATCATGCAGGCGTATAGCCCGCTCTCGGCCGGCCGGCCCGTCCCCGGGTCGATGATGTGGTGGTAACGGACCCCGTCCTTTATAAAATACCGTTCGTATACGCCGGAGGTGGAGGTGAACACATCTTTCAATTCCACGGTCGCGATATAATCGTTTGCCTCCCCCATCGGGTCGCGCACGCCGATCCTGTATTTTTTACCATCCGTTTTTTCGCCGATTGCCGCAATGCTGCCCCCCAGGTCTATGAGGGCGGACGCGACGCCGTTTTCCCTAATATTCGCGGCCACCCGGTCCAGCGCGTACCCCTTGGCGATCCCGCCCAGGTCGATCCCTGCGCCGGGGATCAGGCGGACGGTGCCGTCCGCGTCAATCGTCACGTCCCGGTAGTCGGTCAGGGGAAGCAGGTTGTCGATCTCGCGCTCGGGCGGGATCACATCGGTCTCCCGCTCGCCGATCCCCCACAGCTCGATCACGGGGTTCAATGCCGGATCGAACGCACCCCCTGTCTGCGCGGCGATCTCAAGGGCGGTTTTAAGCACGTCCAGCGTGTCGGGCCCCGGTTTATAGTTCCCTTCTTTATTCAGGTTGAACACATCGGAACCCGTGATCGTCTTGGACATCTCCCGTTCAATGCCCGAGACGATACGGTCGTTTTCAACCACCAGTTCCATGTCGCCGGCAAAGGTCTGTGTAAAAAACGTATCCATCACAAAGGTGGTATGGCTGGCAGGGGCCTTTGCGGAACAACCCGCGAAAAAAATAAAAGCGCAGGCGGCGCTCAGCGCGAACACTCTTTTCATCTGTAGCTCAATACCAGAAACACGGCCGCGAATACGATAAAGGGAATCAAAAACAGCAGCCTTTTTTGCCATAATTTCATTTAAGGCACCTCCGCATCCCATTATACCATAGAAGCGAAGCGGATATGGTATAATTCGCGCATGTGCGTTCGCCGAAGGCGAAAATCGCACGCACATATAATAACTGTATAATGACCGCTTGCGGTCATTATACCACAATTTGTCCGGTGCGCGCCCCAAAAAAACCGCCGGCAATAACAAAATTCCACGCATATGCAGGCCCAAAAGGTGTTCCCATCTTCTTTTTTTTGTGATATATTAAAATTTATGATGACAGGAAGGTGCGCTTAAATGAACGTAAAAGAAAAAATCGCCATGAGCGCGGCAAAAGCCGCGGGTTTGGACCCAATAGAAATACTGAATATGCTGGAAACCCCGCCCGACCCCGGCATGGGGGACGCTGCGCTCCCCTGTTTCCGCCTCGCAAAAACCCTTAAAAAAGCCCCTCCGCTGATCGCGCGGGAAATCATGGAAAAACTTAAGATCCCGCCGGGGGTTGGGCGCGCGCAGGCAGCGGGCGGTTATGTGAATTTCTTTTTTGACCGCGCTGCTTTTGCCGAGGAAGCGCTTGATGAAGCGCTCGCCCCCGGCTTCGGCGCAAGCGATATCGGCGCGGGCCGGCGGGTGGTGATCGACTATTCGTCGGTCAACATCGCGAAACCTTTCCATATCGGGCACCTGTCCTCAACGGCCATCGGCCATGCCCTGTATAAGATATACGCATATCTGGGTTATCAGCCGGTGGGGATCAACCACTTGGGCGACTGGGGCACCCAGTTCGGCAAACTGATCGCGGCATACAAGATGTGGGGGGACGACGCAGAGATCGAAAAAACCTCGGTGAACGCCATGCTGCGCCTGTACGTCCGTTTCCATGAAGAAGCAAAAAAAGATCCCGCTCTGGACGATGCGGGCCGCGCATGGTTCAAGAGAATCGAAGACGGGGACGAAGAAGCGCTGCGCATCTTCAATTGGTTTTCGGATCTGACGCTGCGCGAAGCGAAGCGCGTGTACGAGATGCTGGACATCCGGTTCGATTATTTCACGGGCGAAAGCTTCTACAACGACAAGATGCAGCCCGTGATAGACGAACTCATGGAAAAAAACCTGCTGGAAAAAGACGAGGGCGCGTATATCGTCCGGCTGGACGAATTTGATTTGCCGCCCTGCATCGTACTAAAAACGGACGGCGCCACCCTGTATTCCACCCGCGACCTGGCCGCGGCCGAATACCGCAAAAAAACCTTTGACTTCAGCAAGGCGCTTTACGTGGTTGCCTACCAGCAATCCCTGCATTTCAAACAGCTCTTCGCCGTTCTGAAAAAGCTGGGCAAGCCCTGGGCTGCCGACCTGGAGCACGTGGCGTTCGGGATGGTCTCCCTGGAGGACGGCACATTGTCCACCCGCCAGGGAAAAATCGTTCTTTTGGAAGACGTGCTGTCCCGGGCCATTGAAAAAACGCTCCTCACCATCAACGAAAAAAACCCGGAACTCGCAAACAAGGAAGAGATCGCACGCCAGGTAGGCATCGGCGCGGTACTGTATTCCACGCTCAGCGCGGGCCGCATCAAGGACATCACCTTCAGTTTGGACCGCGTGCTGAACTTCGACGGGGAAACAGGCCCTTACGTGCAGTACACCCACGCGCGCGCGGGAAGCGTTCTCCGTAAATTTGACGGGGACGATGCCAAAAGCCCGGACTACGCCGCCCTTACTAACAACGACGCATTCGCGGTGGTCCGCCAGATCGCGGATTTTCCGGCGGCGGTGCGCGCGGCGGCGGAGAAAAACGAACCCTCCTTCATCACGCGGCACATCACGCTGCTTGCGCAGTACTTCAATAAATATTACTATGAACACAGAATCATGGATACGGACGAACAAAAGACCAACGCGCGGATTCGGCTTACCCGGGCCGTACAAAGTACGATCCGCACAGGGCTCTCCCTGCTGGGGATCGCCGCGCCCGAAAGGATGTAGGAAAAATGCTGGACTTAAAGAAAATCAGAGACAACCGGGACGACGTGGAAAAAGCGCTTAAAAAGCGCGGCAAGGCCTATCCTCTGGAAGAACTCTTCCGCGCAGACGAACAGCGCCGCTCCCTGCTTTTAGACGTGGAAAACATGAAGGCCACCCGCAACAAGGTGTCCCGTGAAATACCCGTCATCAAGAAGCAGGGGGGAGAAACAGCCGGGCTGATGGCCGATATGAAAGATCTTTCATCCCGCATACAGGCGCTGGACGCCGCGGTTTCGGCCGCGGAGGAGACCGTGCAAAACCTGCTGATGGAGATACCCAACACCCCGCATGAGAGCGTGCTTCCCGGCAAAGACGAAAGCGACAACCGGGAGATACGGCGCTTTATGGACCCCACCGCCTTTTCCTTCGAGCCAATACCCCACTGGGAGATCGGCACGGCTTTGGGTATCCTTGATTTTGAGACGGCCTCCAAGGTGACGGGCGCGCGGTTTTCCTACGCCGTGGGCCTAGGCGCAAAACTGGACCGCGCCATCGCAAATTTCATGCTGAATATCCATACCGAAAAAAACGGCTACACCGAAGTGCTTCCCCCCTACATCGCGCACGCGCGTTCCATGACGGGTACGGGCCAGCTTCCCAAATTCGAAGAGGATATGTTCCGTCTTTCGGGCACGGATTACTATCTCATCCCAACGGCCGAAGTGCCCCTCACCAACATGTACCGGGACTGCATACTGGAAGGCGAATCCCTTCCCATAGCCCTTACCGCCCTCACCCCGTGTTTCAGGGCGGAGGCGGGCAGCGCGGGCAAGGACACCCGCGGGCTCATCCGCCAGCACCAGTTCAACAAGGTGGAACTGGTCAAGTTCGCCCTTCCCGAGACTTCCTATGACGAGCTGGAAGCGCTGCTTTCGGACGCTGAAGAAATATTGAAACTCTTAAAACTGCCCTGCCGGGTGGTGCAGCTTTGCGGCGGAGATCTGGGTTTTTCATCCGCCAAGACTTACGATATAGAAGTCTGGATGCCCAGCTACGGAAAATACGTGGAGATCTCCTCCTGCTCCAACTTCGAGGATTTCCAGGCACGGCGGGCGGGCATACGCTACAAAGCCTCCCGCGGGGAAAAGCCGCAGTTCGTGCACACCCTGAACGGCAGCGGCCTGGCCGTGGGCCGCACAATGGCCGCCATTATGGAAAACTACCAGCAGGAAGACGGCAGCATACTGATCCCCGAAGTCCTGCAGGAATCAATGGGACAGCAGTATATACGGGGCATTAAATAAAAGCAATGCAAAAGGCGGGAGCCTTCTCCCGCCTTTTGCATTTTATACTGTGACTATGCCGTTTAAAGGTATTTTTCCACCTTGCAGACCTTCTCCGTAAGATCGCCGATATAGCTTGGCAGCTCGGCGATCTTGTTCATGGGGGACAAACCCAAAAACAATTTGTTCACATGGAACAGTTCCTCGATCGCAAATAAAAACTCGTCATACAAACTGTTCGGCTTTTTCTGCGCGTTTTTGTCCATATACGGGTTTAAATATTGGGCTCCCTCCCCCTCTAAGTCCTCCATGATCTTTTTCACCAGTCCGGGCGAATTTTTGATCACGCTCCGGTATTTGTTCTGAAAGCGGAGCATGCCTTTTTTATCGCCCCCGAGCTCGAATGCGCAGGAGCGGACGGACCGCCCCTTGGCCATGGATATCAGTATAAATTTGATCAGCTCGACGGTTTCGTTTTCGGAGAAAGAGACAAAGCTGCAGACCCTGCCCTGTATACTGTTTTCTTTTTTTGCCTGTATATAATAAAAATTGCGGATGCTGTTCGGCTTTCTTCCCGTGAGTTTAGCGATATTGTCAAAAACGTTTTTCAGCGGACGGCCCTCCATATCCGCCTTTCTGATTTCCTCTTTCAACAGTTCTATCTCGTTTGGCTTCCATCCGGAACTGAAAACGCTTCTGTTTTCCTCCAATTTGTTTTCCATTTCGGAATTAAAACTGCCCACCCTTCAACTACCTCCTAAAATTTTAGCTTTTTTCATTATTCGCATTTTCTTGTTTTTTATTCAAAATAAAAAAACAAAAGCGCGCCTCGGGGGTCTTCAGCTTTTGTTGACAGTAAAATAATATTCGTAAATACGCTGTCATATTACTGCTACTTACACGAATATCTTTAATGGAGGGAGGAAGCGCTATGGAGAAGTTGTTTGTGACGCTTTATATCGCATCTGGAATACCCGGCATCGTTCGCGTAAACAACCAGATACTGGGCGATACCGTTTCTCCGGTCGTGGCTTCGGTATCTTTGAGCGACATCGTTTATATCGAGTGGCACCCCATCGCACCGGACTATCCGTCCTGCTTTGCGCGGCTGGAATTCGACGGGGGCGAGCTGGTGGAGACGCCTCTTCCCGACCATTGCCGCCTGTATATGTACGAGCACAATATATTCGAACTGGAATTTTCTCCCCGTGCGCTGCCGGCCGGTTCAAGCGTCATCCCGCACATTGTCTGCCAGCGCAATTATGCATATGACAAGGTGAACTACAGCGCCAGCGTGTACTTTGATTCGGGCTATGTGTTCTGCATTGAAAACCAATACGATTTTTCCATTGTTTTCGCGCAGTACATCAGCGCAAACCTCGCGGACGCGGTGATCGACCTGCACTTCATCGCGGGCAGCTGGTTTGTATGCGCGCATGCGAAAGGCAGCGTCGTCATCCTAAAGCACAGCAAAACAGCCGAACTGGTCTATTCGGGTCCGGGAACACTGGACTTCAAGGATAACGCGCTCACCATCGCCACCCATACGGAAGATCTTGCCGGACGACAGAAGATTATCCAGTACGGAATCAAGAGCGGCGCGCTGGGTGTGCGTTCCTATTTCACCAAAATGGATTTAAGCACGATCACCTCATCCGAGATCGCTGTGCACGCCTTTTTGTTTTCGATAAAAAACGATCTGTTCGACGACGCGCAAACCTTTCTGGACGCTTCCCTGGCCGCTCAGACCGCAGAGAAGGATCTGAAAAACTATTTTGGCGATTTTGAGATGATTCGGACCCATTTGCAGCAAAACCACATTAAATCCCCGAATATCTGCATTGCGCTCTTCCGCCAAATATGCGAAAATATCTATATCGCAAAAACGTACTATTTTGAGATCGCTGTTTTAAGCGATTCTTATAAGATAGTCAATATCAGCGAATAATAGTGTTTTGGGACCAAAGCGGCTCCGGGCATATTTGGAGGAACCAATGTTCTTTTCGTTATACAATGGGTATACGTTTTTGATTATCATCCCGGGCATCCTATTGTCCATATGGGCGCAAACCAAAATCAGGCGTACGTACGACGCCTATTCCAGAATACCGGCCCAAAGCCGGGTGACCGCCAGCGAGTTCATCGCCGTCATGCTCCGCCAGAACGGCGTTGCGGACGTAGCCATCCGCCCTGTGCGGGGCAGCCTGACCGATCACTACGACCCCCGCAGCAAAACCATTTCATTATCCGAAGGCGTGCATTCCTCTTCTTCGGTCGCCGCCATCGCAATCGCGGCGCACGAAGCGGGACACGCCCTGCAGTATAATAAAAAATACGTGCCCATTCGGGTCCGCGGCGCAATGGTTCCGGTTCTGAACGTCGTCAGTTCCCTTGCCTTTCCCCTTCTTTTTATCGGGCTCATTATGCGGTTCACCCCCCTCGTGACCTACGCGGCCTGGGCGTTTTTCGCGCTGTTCATATTCCAGCTGGTCACCCTGCCCGTGGAGATCAACGCCAGCCGGCGCGCGCTTGCGAATATCGAAGCGTCCCAAGTGCTGGTGGACGGAGAGATCAAGGGTGCAAAAAAAGTGCTGACCGCCGCCGCCCTCACCTACCTCGCGGCCCTGCTGGTCACCTTTCTGCAGTTTTTGAGCCTTTCCATGCTCGCGAGGAGAAGATAGGGTTTTTCTGCTTATCTTTTTTCTCATAAAGCTTTGTTAAACCAAGGTGTTGATTTTCAACAGGATTATTTTTATATTACTGTCATTCAAAATTGTTTAAAAAAAAATAATTGCAGACTGTTCTTTATGCTTTTGAGCAGTTTTTTTGTCAGAGAGGGCGAGGGAAGTTCTGTGCAGTTTCAGGACATAGGTAAGTAAAAAGTTTCAGGACATAGGTAAGCCATAGCATTAAAATATACAGGAGATTTTGTTGAAAGGAATCACCTGTATGGCATGGAAGGAGACCTGTGTTTTGGAACAGAGAAAAGAATTTATCAGAGAATATCTAGATGGTGCGAGCTGCTTCAAAGAACTATGCTGTAAATATGGCGTATCCGAGAAAACCGGCCATAAATGGAAAAACCGTTTCCTGGATTATGGATTTACAGGCCTTTGCGATCAAAGCCGAACGCCCGGCAAATCTCCCAACCAGTTGGATGAAGATACCGTGATTCGTCTGATCAAACTGCGTACAGCTCATCCGACTTGGGGACCCAAAAAGCTGGCCGTACTGTATCAAAAAGCGTACCCGCAAAGCCCGGCGCCATCCGAAAGCAGCATATACCGCGTGTTGGGAAAAGCAGACCTCATTAAGAAAAAACGTGTTCATACGGTTAAGGCGGACGCCTCACGGCTGAGAAACCAAATCCCCGCATCACAGCCCAATGATGTTTGGACGGTTGACTTCAAAGGCTACTGGTATTCCGACGGAGAGCAATGCCTGCCGCTTACCATACGCGACCTTGCCAGCAAATACATTCTGGCCATAAGATTGATGTGTTCCCCTTCGGCAGACGCGGTCCGGGCGGTCTTTGAACAACTTTTTCACCAATATGGCTTACCTAAAGTAATCCGAAGCGATAACGGTATACCTTTTGCCACCAGCCACGGTATGCTGGGACTGACCCGGCTTTCCGCATGGTGGATATACAACGGCATTATTCCGGACAGGACCCAGCCCGGATGCCCCACACAAAACGGCTCGCACGAAAGAATGCACGCAGACCTGAGCAATGAAATTCAAGGCAAGATCAGCGGCGGAATTGCCGCAAATCAAAGCGCGATTGACGCATGGACGCAGGAGTATAACCAGATCCGGCCGCATGAAGCGCTGGGAATGAAAACGCCTGCAGAGGTTTACCGCAAATCGGAGATAAGCTATCAGGGAACTCCCGAAGAAATCGAATATCCGATCGTTTTCATCACTCGGAAGGTTAGTAAATACGGTTGTGTAAGGATAAAGAGGGTTCCCGTTTTGGTAAGCGGCGCTTTGCGGGGAATGACCGTGGGACTGCAGGCACAAAACGATTATGAATATATGGTTTGGCTGGCCGATTTTCCTTTAGGCATACTTAGCATTGAAACATATTGCTTTCATCCTCTGAAATGCGTAAAATAGCCTTAAGCTAAGGTGAGCGACTTACCTTTTTCTTAAATGGACTTACCTATGTCCTGAATTAAATCACTTACCTATGTCCTGACTGGTCATCCGATTTCCCCCCTTTCGCCCTCTCCAACACCTCTCCCGTAACCCCTTCAAGTCGGCCTCTGGCGCAGGGATTCCTTTTTGGTTCAGTTTGAAATTTTGTTATCTACATATCTGGTTTAAACTCTACTTATTATTTATCCGTGGCTGGTTTTCTTTAGAACAGAGCCGAACGCACGCCCAAGCGTGATGCAGCGAGGCGATAGTTCACTGAGCATGAGATAAGCGCGAGCGCCGGTCATAAAAACACCCTGCTTACACGATGCGCGAATCCATAGCGAATTGGGCCCTTTCTTTTTTCCAAGAAAGAAAAAGTACAAAAAAGGGGGACGGAAAAAAATCCGTCCCAAAGCAAATAGGGGTATTGGGATTAAACGTTATTTAAAGACCACGCTTTGCGGCTTTACGAGGCGGATGTTGATATTGACGGCGTCCTCCTTCTCCTCCACGCTCAGGTGCGCGCTCACGCCCGCGTCCTTGACCTGGTTCACCGCTTTTTTTATGGTGTTGATATAGATCCTGTAGTCCCGGAAAAGGTAGGCCAGTTTTTTGCCCGGGCTCTCCCCGTCGTACAGCTTTTTGATCTCCAGCTCTACCATCTGCTCGGTCTCGCGCACGGAAAGCGCGTTTTTAACGATCACCTTGATCAGCTTAAGCTGTATTTCTTCATTGTGCAGCCGGAGCAGCGTACGCGCGTGCCGCTCGGTCAGCCCGGCGTGAACGATGCAGTTTCTAACATTTCTGGGTAATTTTAAATTGCGCAGCTTGTTGGCAACGGTGGACTGGTTCTTGCCCAGTTTTCGCGCCAGCATTTCCTGGGTAAAGCCGTGTTCCTTCATCAGGCTCAAATACCCTTCCGCCTCCTCGAAAAAATGCAGGTTTTCCCTCTGCAGGTTTTCGATCATTGCCAGGATGGCGCTGTCCTGCTCCACCGAGGGTTCCAGCACAATGGCGGGAATGGACGTTTCCCCCAGCATCTTGCAGGCGCGCAGCCTGCGTTCTCCCGCAATCAGTTCATAATAGCCGCTTTCGGTTCTGCGTACGGTGACGGGCTGCAAGAGCCCGTAATTGCGGATGGACTGCGCAAGCTCGGCGATCCCCTCTTCATGGAATGTTTTTCTGGGCTGCGAAGGATTCGGCCGGATATCGGCGATGAGAATGGTGTCCAAAACCGCGTCGCCGCAAGGCGGCTTGTCCGAAAGCCTTGCAAATTTAAGCATAAAACCACCCCTAACTGTTTTTTATACCAATATATCTTTAATTTCTGCATCCTTTACGGTTTTCCTGTCAGCCTGTCAAAACTAGTGTGCGTTCGATAAAACTAGTGTTTGTTCGACGGGCGGCAAAGTTTGGAATTTGGCTTTCCATATTTTTGGTTATCTAGTATAATAGATTTAATCAAAGGAGTGTGAGATTTTTGGCAGTAACCATAGCGATAGCGAACCAGAAGGGCGGCGTCGGCAAGACCACCACGGCCATCAACCTGAGCGCCTGCGTGGCCGAGATCGGCAAGCGCGTGCTGCTGGTCGACGTGGATCCGCAGTCGAATTCCACCAGCGGCCTGGGCGTGGACCGCGAACAGATTATAAAATCCATCTACGACGTGCTGGTGACCGGCGATCCGGCCAGAAGCGCAATTCTTCCCACCATGATGGACACCTTGCACATCCTTCCGGCGGACATCAACCTGGTGGGCGCCGAAATCGAGATGGTGGGCATGATGGCCCGTGAACACATGCTGAAAAAAGCGCTTTCTTCCATCCAGGACAGCTACGACTACATCTTTATGGACTGTCCCCCTTCCCTGGGACTCATCACGCTCAACGCGCTCACCTGCGCAAACAAAGTCCTTGTACCCATCCAGTGCGAATATTACGCGCTGGAGGGCTTATCCCAGCTCATGAACACCATCAAGCTGGTACGCCAGAACTTAAACCCCGCTCTGGAAGTGCAGGGCGTTGTGCTGACCATGTTCGACGGACGGACCAACCTGGCCATCCAGGTGGTGGAGGAAGTAAAAAAATATTTCAAGAACAAGGTCTATAACACCGTTATCCCGCGAAACGTCCGCCTGGGAGAAGCGCCCAGTTACGGGTTGCCCATCATCCGTTACGACGAAAAATGCCTGGGCTCCCAAACCTATATGGACCTCGCGCGGGAATTCATAGTAAACGAGGAGGGCAACCTATGAAACAGGCACTCGGAAAAGGACTGGGCGCCCTGATTGGCGACGACGTTTCGGGTTCCGCAAAACCCTATCACGAAGTGGATATCGGGCTGCTGGACACCGATCCCAGCCAGCCCCGTAAACATTTCGACCCGGAAAAGCTGGAAGAACTCGCGCAGTCCATCCGTACGCACGGCGTGATGCAGCCCCTTTTGGTTACGCGCAACGGCAACCGCTATACCATTATCGCCGGCGAACGCCGCTACCGTGCGGCGCGGCTGGCCGGGCTTTCACGGCTGCCCGTCATTCCCAAAGACCTTACGGACCACGAGATCCTGGAGATATCCCTCATTGAGAACATCCAAAGGGAAGACTTGAATGCAATCGAACAGGCGCAGGCCTTAAAAACACTGATGGAGAACCACGGCCTCACGCAGGAGGAAGTCTCCAGGCGGGTGGGCAAATCACGCAGCGCCATCGCGAACCTGACCCGGCTGATCGGGCTGCCCGATCCCGTCAAACAAATGGTGCAGAACGGAACGCTTTCCGCCGGACACGCGCGGGCCCTTCTGCCGCTGGAAAACGGAAAAAGGATCGAGGACACAGCGCATCTTGCGGTGAGCCGGGATTTCTCTGTGCGGCAGATCGAAGAATACGTCCGCCGCCTGCTTTCGTCCCCGGCCGCGAAAAACAAACCCGCCAACCGCCGGCCGCCCGAACTCATGGACGCGCAAAAGGCGCTGGCCGAACGTCTGGACACCAAAGTGTCTCTAATGGGCAGCGAAAACACCGGGAAAATCGTAATCGAATACTATTCCAAAGAGCATCTGCAGGCATTGTATGAACATCTGATCAAATAGCACGGCCTTGCATCCTGCGCATTTAAAAAAGATGTTTCACGTGAAACATCTTTTTTGTCGGATTCTATAGTTTCGGGCGGGATTATTGTTTCACGTGAAACAACTATACCGCCCCGGATATCAATCCGTACAAAAAGTTCGTTTTATAAAAGAATGTGGCCAGCACCGATTCGTTCAGATACTTGGTAAGCTCGGGCGCGGCAACCAACAGTATGACCACCGGTATGATCATCACCAGCGCGAACATGGCGAAAAACCCGCGTACGCCGCCAAGAATGCCGCCGATCAGGCCGTCGTAATTGCGCAGCACCGGGAAGGGCGATGCAAAATACATGGAGCCTAAAATCAGGGAGATGAACACCCTGCATAAAATATAGATGATCAGAAAAGACATGATATTTACGGTGATGTTGGCTACCGTCAGGTTCAGGTAGTCCGCCACGGTGGCGTACCCCTGCTGCGCAAACGAAAGATGTTGCATGTTGGTGGACAGGGCCTCTCCAAACGGCGTAGGCAGGTTCGCATAATCCACCACTTCCTTGATCTGTGCGGCGGAGAGCGTATCCACCGATGTGCGCGCAAGCTCCACCGAGGAAACCTTATCCGAAACGTCGGTCATATAAAGCAGAAAGCTGTAGGTGGATCCCTTTGCGATCTGCGCGGACAAAAGCGGCGTTACGCCGGCAGCCACCATCCAGGAAGCCGCCATACCGACTGTTGAATACAGGGACATCAGAAAACCCTTGTATACGCCCTGCATCACATAAACCGCGATTAAAAAGATCAGTGTATAGTTGATGATTACCAGCGACATATTTCCTCCAATCGCCCGTCAACCGAGGGCGTATAAATACGACGTCGTCTTATCCCAAATCACCGCGTATTTATCGCTTACTTTTTTTGCATCAGCAATGGGCGAATCAAGCTTGATCTTCCGCAGCACTTCACCCGTCTGATTATTATATACGTAAATCGTATCGTTTGCAAATGCGTAAATGCCGTCTTGCGTGATCATGGCGGAAAAAATTTCCCGAGGAAAATAGATCATCACTTCCGCGAGGGACGAATCCAGCAGCTTGGCCGAACTGATGGTGAGGGCATCTTCGGTATCCGAACGCGTTTTATACAACATCTTGATATCCGCGCCCTGGACGCTCACATCATACGGCTGCCAGCCGTAGATCAGCGTATCGTCCTTTTTTTCACCGAAATAGGAGTAATCGGTCAGGCTGTTTGTGCCCGAGGCATATATGGAATCGCCCGTCACATACACCTTCTCCACAATCTGCGTATTCACTTCTATGCTGTTGGTCATGGTCCCGTCCATTTTGAATGTCAGGATGTAGGTGATGGGAACCACGCCCGATGTGTCCAGGGACAGCGTCCAGAGCATATCCGAATCCCCGTATATACCGAAATCGATGATCTGCTTTTCATACATATCTATCTCGCCCTCATAGTTGCCTTTGAGATCGTACATATATATATAGGAATAGCTGCTCCCGTTTTCATCCTGCCCGGTGGCCAGGATCCCCGCCATGTTGTTTCCGCAGCGCACGGAAACGATATCCTCGTCCAGAGAGGTGGCAAAAAGCTTCTCTTTATTAAACGTAAAGAACTGTGCGTCCGACTTGCCGTAAGAAGCGATGACAGACCCCGATGCGACAAACTCGTCTTCGGCGCTGTCCACCGGAAGGGACCAGACCGTCTGTCCTTTAAAATCCATCAAAGACAGATCGTCACCGCTTTTATACAGCAGGCCGTTGTCGGTAGAGATAACATTTTCTGGTAATTTTGATCCCAGGTCCTGCAACGGCGGTTTATTGATGCGGAAATCGGAAATAAACAAAAGATATATGACAAAAGCCGCGGCTGCGGCGATCGCACAAGATAAAATGATCGCAATTCTCCGTTTGGCTAATTTCCTTCTCGACCTTACATAATACATAATTTCCCCCATGAGAAAATAAAGCAGAATTAACTTTTCTTTTAAACATTATATATAATACTCATAAATAAATCAATTGCAGGATTAAAAATAGGAATGTGTGTCGATATATGCGGATTTTAAGTGCGATTTTAATATTAGGGCCACTTCACCCGCCGTTTTGCCGGACACGTTCAATAAAAATACATTTTCATTGTGATCGATCATGCTTCGCAGCGCTACCGGGGTAACCCTTTCGTAAATATAGCAGTCATACCGCAGGGCGTCCGCGCTGTTTACGACGCGAAATCCGCGCTTTTCAAGTTCCATGGCGATCGCTTTTGTGTTTTTATCATACGCAACGATCATAAACAACGCTCCTTTTGTGCTTTTCATACGTTTAAAATTATTATGTATATTTCTTTTAGGTAATATACATACCAACTTTACGCAATGCTTTTTATTTGATATAATAAAAAGCGCCAAAAAAGAAGGTTTGGAGTTTTTTGCCATGAAAATCACCAAGATGCACGGTCTTGGAAACGACTTTATTTTGACCACCAAAAGCGAAATCGAGGGCTTTCCTCTGCCGGATCTCGCACGGCGGCTCTGCGCGCGGCGCTTAAGCATCGGCGCGGACGGCCTGATCGTCGCCGAGCCCTGCGTGGAGGCCGACATCCGCATGCGCATATTCAATCCGGACGGAAGCGAAGCCGAAATGTGCGGAAACGGCATCCGCTGTTTTGCGCGGTTCGTATTCGATGAAAAGATCGTCGCTAAAAAAGACATGTCCGTGTGCACGCTGGCCGGGATCATGCGGCCGGGCCTTGAGATGGAGAACGGACAGGTGTCCGGCGTCCGGGTGGATATGGGAAAACCCGTATTCGAAAACGAAAGGATCCCGGTTTTGTCTTTAACTCCCGCCATGGAAAACAAGATCATCGTACTTGGGCGGGAACTTGACGTTGCCACGCTGCTGATGGGCGTGCCCCATACGGTGGTATTAACAAAAGAGGGCGACGGCCTTGACCCCACGTTGTTCGGGCCGGCCATCGAAACGCACGAAGCCTTTCCGAAAAAAACAAATGTGAACTTTGTCCGGGTTCTTGGGCCGGGTTCCCTTCGCATCACCACCTGGGAGCGGGGAGCGGGCCTGACGCTGGCCTGCGGCACGGGCGCCTGCGCGTCCGCAGTTGTCTGCGCCCGCAAAGGCCTTACCCAAAAAAAAGTAAATGTTTTCACCCAAACCGGAAAACTTATGATAGAATATAAAGACACCGGTGTGGTCTTTATGACCGGGCCGGCCGAATATGTTTTTTCGGGATCGGTCATGCAACCCGGCTTTATATAAAAAGAATAAATAAGGCAATGCAACTTATAATAGACACAAGGTATCAGGAGAAAAACAAAAATGTTTGAAACATCGGGGCATAAAAACTTTGTCAACAGGGCGCATGTAGGGGAATACGCCAAAATAGAATTCGATACGTATGTGGATGTTCGCGGCAAGGAAGAGATAGAGGGCATCGATACTTTAATTCATTATATCAAGACCGGGACGGGCGATCCGCTCATATTAATCCACGGGATCGGCCAGAACCTGTACACGTTCCGCAACGTTTTAGAAGAACTGTCCGGGCATTTTACGGTCTATGCGATCGACCTGCCCGGGCACGGATTTTCTGGCAAACCGCACATCGGCTACAGCGTGGAGGAGATCGCGCTGTGTTTCGAGGCGTTCATGAATTCGCTTTCGATCGCAAAGGCGCATTTCTGCGCTTTCGGGGAGAGCGCCGCCTATGTGCTGGACTTCGCGATGCACAACGCCGTCCGTACGGGGAACCTCATGTTTATCTCTCCGGCCATGAATTCGGTGAATCCCAAATTCGGTCCGCTTTTCCCCTTCGTATCCATGACATCCAAACTGCTGTTCAATAAACAGACGTTTTTAAAAGAGCTGTCTTCTTTATATTTCGACCGCACCATCTTAACGGACGATGTGCTGGAAGAGACCTTCCTGCCGTTTGAAGACAAAGAATTCAGGGTCATCGTCAAGTTATACGCTCAAAATTACAGCGACCGCGAGATAGCGGAAAAGATACTGGAGATCCAAAACCCCACGCTGGTGATCCGCGGAGCGGACGACAAGACGACCCCTCCCCTTACCGAAGGGCTGGCGGGTTTCCCCATCCGGGGGATGAAAACCTACGTCATCCGCAACTGCAACTATCTGGTGCAGGAAGAAAAGGCGGACAAGCTTACAGAAGCGATCGTGGAATTTTGCAAGCTGAATAAATAAAGGGCCTGGGCGCAATTAAAAGGCAAGGGATGCTTATGTACAAATTTACGTCGGCCGGCGGAAGTTTTTTGCCGGTTTCAATTGATTTTATTGAAAACTTCATGCCATACGCGCCGGGCGATTATATCAAGGTGTACCTTTTCGGGCTCCTTGCCTCTTCGGTCGGCGGTGAAGTTTCGGCGCAGGGCATCGGCCGTTCCCTTCATCTGACCGAGCTGCAAATCGAAGAAGCGCTCGATTACTGGCACAACAAGGGCGCCGTGATGCTTTCGGGCCAAAACCCCACCACCTGCGTCTTTACGGTCCCCGCTCCCGACCCGCAGCCCAATGTTCCCAAACTGTATCCCAACCAAAGCTATATCGCCGACGTGCAAGCGCTTCTAAACCGGAACCTCTCCACCGGAGAGATCAAGAACATCCTGGATTTCACCACCGTTTACGGCTTGCCGCAGGAGATCGTCCTCATGCTGGTCCGCCACTGCAGCGGGGAAGCCGTCCGGGGCAGGAACGTTTCGGTCGCCTATCTGGACAAGGTCGCGATGAGCTGGGCGGACGCGGGTGTGGACACGATAGAAAAGGCGCAGCAGAAGATCGGCGCCTACACGGCGGCCGCCAGCGGCGCGCTCAGGGTAATCCGCCGGCTGGACGCGGGCAGTTCCCGGCTCCCCACCGCGGACGAACAGGCGCTGTATGAAAAATGGACAAAGGAATGGGGCTTCACGCAGGATGCGGTGCTGCTCGCGATGAGCGATACCACGGCATCCTTAAAACCCAGCATGAAGTACCTGGACGCCATATTAAAATCCTATTATGAAAAAGGAATCGTCACTTCCACCGGCATCGACACGTACAAACGCAGCCAAACCAGCCTGAACGATCTGCTTCTATCCGTGCTGGAGGCCTTGAAATACACGCGCAAACGGGTCACGCCCGATCTTGAGAACCTGTACCCCTCTTGGCGGGAGATGGGCTTTACGCACGAATGCATACTGCTGGCCTGCGAGCAAACGGCGGCCAACATGGGCCGTTCGGTCAAAAAGGCGGATATGCTGCTTCGGGAATGGAAGGAAGCGGGCGTCATCGAAAAGCCCGACATTCTAAAATACATCCGCAGCCAGAACAAGGTGGACAAGAAAATGCAGCAGGTCTTCGAGTGCGCGGGCATCAACAAGGCCGTGACCGAAGCCGACCGCAAAAACTACATCAAATGGACGCAGGAACAGCAGCTGTCGCACGACGTTCTGCTCTTCGCGGCCGAAATCAGCTCCATTACGCAAAACCCGCTGGCTTATATGAACCGTATTTTGCAGAACTGGGCGCAGGGCGGCATCAATACCCTGGAGAAGGCCCAGAAGCAAAACCTTTCCATCCAGACCAAAAAAGCCGCGGGCGACTTTGAACAGCGCATTTATTCAAAAGACCATTTCGAAAAGGACCGCATGGATTCGGATAATATCCTGGAGGGTTATTATGAATAACCCGACGGTCACAGAGGTGATCGCGGCCTTTCGCCGGGACAGGATCACTATGGCATACCGTGCGCAGCAGATGGCCGACGCTCTGCCCGGGATGCGCGAACTTATGGCCCGAAAAAAAAAGCTGCTGCAAAAAATACTGGCCGTCTCCCCGGACGATGCGGACGGCGTTTCCTTTTTGGATGAAATAAAGGAGATCGGGCGGCTGGAGACGGAAATAACGAGCGGCCTTTCGAGCGGCCAGGGCTGCGATACCTGCGAAAACACGGGTTTTGTGGACGGCCGCTTTTGTTCTTGCCTACGGGATAAAATCTATACCCAAGCCTACGGCGCAATGGATATTGCGTCGCTTCCGGAAAGCTTTGATTCTTCGGACCGCTCCAAATTCAGCGATGCGTTTATCTGCCAGAACGGCGCAACTCAGCGCAAAAAATACATTGCGCTTGAAAACTTCGCAAAGAAGTTCGCGCAGGATTTCCCGGATACGCAAACTGTAAACCTGCTTTTCACCGGCAACACCGGCCTTGGAAAAACCTTTATTTTGCGCTCCGTCGCAAAATATGTGCATCAAAAGGGCGGTGACGTCATGCTGATCAGCGCCTCCAGCCTTTTTTGCGATTTTCATCAGCACCGGCTGGGAAACGACGTGAATTTGGATATACTCTATAACTGCGATCTTCTTATAATCGACGACCTGGGCGTGGAGCCTTTCACACAAAACGTGACGGTGGAATATTTTCTTGAACTGCTCGGCATACGTATGGATAAAAAAAAGCACACCGTCATTGCAACCAATCTGTCCGCAGATAACATCAAGGCAAAATACGGCGAGCGGGTCTATTCCCGCATACGGTTCAACGACATGTGCAGCCAGCTTGTTTTCGAAGGGACCGATATCCGCGTCAAATAATCCCACCCCGGAATCACAGCGGATTTTTCAGTATCCTTGCATATCTCCTTGGGTATTTTTCGGGCGTTTCGCCCGTTTTTTTGACCAGCAAAACATTGTGGTTGAGCCCCCCGCCGCCCCGTACGGCCTTCTCAAACGTACCTCCCAGCTGCGCGAGCGCGTTTTGGGACCGCATCAGCTCCTCCGTATACTCCCCCTTGTATGCCAGAAAAAGCCCGCCCATATGAACGAAGGGCAGGCAGAGCTCAAACAGCATGTAAAGGGGCGCCACCGCGCGGGAAACGCAAACGTCAAAAGATTCCCGCATTTCCTTTTTGGCCGCTTCTTCCGCACGCGCGCATACCACGCGCACATTAAGACCGATATAGCGTGCCGCCTTCTCCATAAAATTCGCCTTTTTGGCGGCCGAATCCAGCAGGGTGAGCCGTATATCCGGCCGGACGATCTTAAGGGGAATCCCCGGAAAACCCGCGCCGGCGCCCATATCCAGGACGCTCGCGCCCGCGGGGATCAGATCCTCGCAGAATATGCTGTCGTAAAAATGCTTGAACGCCGCCTCCCGCTCTTCGGTGATGGACGTTAAATTAAATTCCCTGTTGTTTTTGACCAAATATCCGTAATAGCCGGACATGGCCGCAAGCTGCGCTTCTTCCATGTCCGGGCACAACCCTCTCATTGTTTCCGAAAATATGCTCATTTAGCCCTCCGCCTCCTTTTTGCCGGAAGCTGTGCCCCGCGAAAAATACACCATTAAAACGGATATGTCCGCCGGTGAAACGCCGGATATCCGGGACGCCTGGCCGATATTCTCGGGTTTAAATGCGGCGAGCTTTGCGCGCGCTTCTATGCGCAGGCCGGGCACCGCGGCGTAATCGAAATCCGCGGGCAGGCGTTTGCCCTCCACGCTTTTAAAGCGCATGACCTGTGCGGCCTGTTTTTTGATGTATCCCGCGTATTTGATCCGTATCTCGGCCTGCTCGCGCACATCGTCGGGCAGGCTGGGGGGCAGCGCGCCCATTTTTTCCAGGTCTCCGTAGGTCACACCCGGCCGGGCGAGCATTTCGGAAATCTTCATTCCCTTTGTCTCCGTGCCAAAAAACGCCGATGCATCTCTGGCGGGTATACTCTGCGTGCCCAGCCTTTCAATCTCCCTGCGTACGGACTCCATTTTTCTCATATAAATGCCGTACCGTTCGTCGGATACAAGGCCGGCGTCCCGGCCGATCTGCGTCAGCCGTTCGTCCGCGTTGTCCTGCCGCAGCAACAGGCGGTATTCGGCGCGGGAGGTCATCATTCGGTAGGGCTCGGCCGTGCCCTTGGTCACAATGTCGTCGATCAGCACGCCCGCATAGGCGTCCGCACGTCCGAGGACGACGGGCGGCCTCCCCTTAATCTGAAGAGCGGCGTTCATACCGGCCAGCAGCCCCTGCGCCGCGGCCTCCTCATACCCGGACGTCCCGTTAATCTGTCCGGCGCAGAACAGAGCGGGCAGTTTTTTCGTCTCCAGGCTCAAATGCAGCTGGGTCGGGTCGATGCAGTCGTATTCTATGGCATAGGCCGTCCGTACAAAATGCGCGTTTTCCATCCCCGGTACGGTGCGGTATATCTCCTTTTGCACCTCTTCGGGCAGGCTGGAGGACATGCCCTGCACGTAAAACTCCATTGTGTCCGTCCCTTCGGGCTCCAAAAAGATCTGGTGGCGCTCCTTGTCGGGGAATTTGACCACCTTGTCCTCGATGGACGGGCAGTAACGCGGACCCACCCCGTCGATCTTCCCGCTGAAAAGCGGGCTTCTGTGTATGTTCCGGCGGATGACTTCATGCGTTTTTTCGTTGGTATAGGTCAGGTAGCAGGGAAACTGCTCCCGCTCGATATTGCCGGACAAAAAAGAAAACGGAACGATCTTTTTATCGCCGAACTGCGGGACGGTTTTAGAAAAATCGATCGAACGCGCGTCCACCCGCGCCGGTGTCCCGGTCTTGAAGCGCTGCAGGGCAAACCCCAGGTCTGCAAGGCTCCCGGACAGATGGTTCGCCGCCGCGAGTCCGGACGGTCCCTGAAGAGCGCTGTATTCCCCGATGATGATCCGGCTATTCAGGTATACGCCGGTGGCCAGCACCACCGCCTTGGCGCTATACCTGCCGCCGGTCGCGGTCAGAACGCCGGCCGCGCGGCCGCCCGTCTCCAGAATGCTAACGACTTCGCCCTGCACCAACCGGAGGTTTTGTGTATTCTCCAGCGTTTTTTTGATGGCCGTCTGGTATTTCTTTTTGTCCTGCTGCGCGCGCAGGGAATGCACCGCCGGGCCCTTGGCGGTATTCAGCATTTTGATCTGCAAAAAGGTCTCGTCCGCGCAGAGCCCCATCTGACCGCCCAGCGCGTCCACTTCACGCACCAGGTGGCCCTTGGCCGTGCCCCCGATGGCGGGATTGCAGGCCATCAGGGAGATGGCGTCCATATTGATGGTAAAAAGAATCGTGTCCATTCCCATTCGGGCGGCGGCCAGCGCCGCTTCAACGCCCGCATGTCCCGCGCCCACTATGATGATATCGCTTTTTCCCGCGTCGTACATGTTTATTTCCCCAAACAAAATTTACTGAATATTTTATCGATGATCTCTTCGGTCACGGTGTTCCCCGTGATCGCGCCCAGATCCTCCCAAGCCAAATTAAGGTCGATGATCACGCAGTCCATGTCCACGCCCGCGTCCAGTGCAAAAAGCGCGTCTTTTATATGCGCCGCGGCTAAGAGCAGCAGGCCCTGGTGCCGGGCGCTGGTGACCAGCAGTCCTTCGGCCGCCGAGGCGTCCGCGCCCGCGAAAGCGGCCATCGCTTCCCGCAGGCCTTCCATTCCCTCCCCCGTACGGGCGGAGACAGAAACAAAGGGGACGTCCCCGAAGTTTTTTTGTATGTCGTCCCCGGTTACGCATTGCCCAAGGTCGGATTTGTTCAGAACGGCGATGGCGCGCCCCCCCACATGTGAAAAAGCGTTTGCATCGTCCCCGTTTATCGGCGCCGAACCGTCTACAACGAACAGCGTGAGCTGTGCGGAGGACAGCGCATCCACCGAACGGCGCACGCCCATTTGTTCAATCTCGTCCCGCGCGTCCCATATCCCGGCGGTATCCGTCAGATTGAAAAATACGCCCCCGATTGGCACGGTATGCTCCACGGTGTCCCGTGTGGTGCCGGGGATGTGCGCCACGATCGCGCGCTCCCGTCCGGCCAATGCGTTCAAAAGGGAGGATTTCCCCACATTTGGCTTGCCCGCAATGGCGGTCAGTATACCGTTTTTGATAACGGTTCCCGTTTCAAAGGTTTCGGCCAGCGCATTGATTTCGGCGTGCAATTCTTTTATATACGGCGCGGCCTTCTGCGCAATCTGAAGCTCAAGGTCTTCTTCCGGGTATTCCACCGCCGCCAGCGCTTCGGCCAGCAGGTCGGAAAGCCGTTCCTGAAATCCAAGTATCCTGTCCTTCAGGCTGCCCTGCAGCTGAAACTGCGCCGCGCGCGCGCCCGCGTTTGACGCAGCGGCAATAAAATCGCAGACCGCTTCGGCCTGGGTCAGATCCATTTTTCCGTTCAGGAAAGCGCGCCGGGTGAATTCCCCGGGCTCGGCCATGCGCGCGCCCGCATCCGTTATACATTTAATGATTTCATATACGCCGGGTGCGCTTGCGTGGCAGTATATCTCCATCGATTCTTCTCCCGTGTAGGAATTGGGCGCGGAAAACCAAACCCCCATTACCTCATCCACACAGCGGCCGCCGCAAAGGATCTTCCCGTGCACCATCAGGGCATGCTTCATTTTATTATGATTGTCGAATATCTTTTCCGCAATTTGTTTTGCGCGCGGCCCGGATACCCGGATCACGGATATCGCGCCCGTCCCCGCGCCGGTCGCGGGTGCAACGATGGTATCTTCCATCCTCATTTTCCTCATCTGCCTCAGATAAAAAAGACTGTAACCCGTATGCTACAGCCTGATTGATTTCTGGGTCTATTTCCCTTATGCCCGCCGCTTGGTGCGGACGATCACCCGCCGGAAGGGGTCTTCGCCCTCGGACAGGGTCTCCACCCTGGGGTTTGATTGCAGCGTAGCGTGCAATATCCGCCTCTCGTACGGATTCATGGGTTCAAGCGTCACTTTCCTGCCCGTACGGGCGACTTTCTGCGCAATCCTGTTGGCCAGCCGCACCAGCGCTTCCTCCCGTTTTTCACGGTAATTTTCGGTATCCAGCATAACGCGCTTATAATCCTGTTTTCCCTTGTTCATCACAAGGCCGGTGATGTACTGTATCGCGTCCAGCGTTTCTCCCCGGCGGCCGATCAGCGCCGCCGTGTCGCTGCCCTTGATCACAATCTTGTCGATCTCGTCGTTTTCCACTGTGATGCAAAACGCGTTTAAATTCATTTTTTTAAATAGTTCGTTTAGAAATCCTTCCGCCGCGCTGGGCTCGGAAGCCGGTATGACCTCTTTCTCTTCCCGCAGTATCTCGGTTTCCTTTATTATTTCCTTTTTAGGCGTTCTTTCCTCATACGCCCGGCTTTTCGGCGCCTCTGCCTTCTCCTGTTTGGGCGCGGCCTTGATCTCGCTCTTGGGAGTCATACGGACCACCGAACTCTTCCCGATTCCGAAAAGTCCCCGTCCGTCGTGGAGAATTTCTATTTCAACTTCATCTATTCCAAGTCCAAGCTCATTCAGTCCATTGAATATCGCCTGGTCCACGGTTTTTCCTTTTACTTCCAGGGCTGCCATATTCATTTTCTCCTATTCTTAAGATTATAAAACCTCAATTGTTTTTAACGAGTATCTCCTTTGCCCGGCCGCGTTTTTTCTGTATGGTATCCACCAGGCGCGCTTGGGCGAATGCGTATGCCGAGGATATTGTCCAGTACAACGCGAAGGACGCGGGAGACGTTATACAAATATAAACCGAAAACAGCGGGAAAAACCACAGCATGAATTTTCCGCCCGGCTGCCCCTGCGCGCCGCTTGCGCCGGTCGCCGCCATTTCGCCTGCTCCGAACTTCTGCTGAAAAAAGAGGGACGCGCCGGCCATCGCAGGCAGGATGAACCAGCCGTTCGCATATCCGGTCAGCCCCTCTTTCGAAATGATTTCGTTTGTGAGCGCCGAATACACCGTGTCGTTCACCACCAGCGTGTTTGAAGCGAAGGATACCAGGTTCTGCTGCTGCATCATGCTCATCAGCTGGGGCGATATGTTCATGGCGTTAGACTGTATAAAGCCCAAAAAGTCGTTCGTGTTGGGCAGAACGGACGCAAAGCCCGAATCCGCCTGCCAGAAGTTGTGCACCCATAAAAAGGAGGGCAAGGAAACCGCGCTCGTTCCGAAGTGCGAAGCGGTCAGCATAAGGGACATGGTCTGCTCGGTCTGCAGCACGCGCATCGCGCCGAAAAACGCAAACCATATGGGCAACTGGATCAGCGCGGGCAGGCAGCCCATCAGCGGATGCACGCCCATCTTGTGGTACAGTTCGCTCTGTTTTCTCTGCAACTTTGCCGGATCGTTCTTATACCGCTTTTGGATGGACTGCAGCTCGGGTCCGAGCGCAGCCATTTTTCTTGCATTCGCTCTCTGTTTGGTGTCCAAAGGCAGCATGACCGCGCGGATCATAATGGTCAGCAATATGATCGCTACCGGATAAATGAGTCCCCATCCGTATATGCCGTTGATGATATTCGTAAAAAGGTCCGATATAAAGTTGTTGTATAAAAACTCCATTTGTATCCTCCGATATTAGGATATTTTCTTATCTCTTCCGTTTCGTTTGCATTATGGGACCGGGTCGTACCCGCCCTTGCCGAACGGGTTGCACCGAAGCACGCGCCACATCGCAAGGCCCGTGCCTTTGAATGCGCCGTGTTTGCTGATCGCCTGTATGGCGTACGTCGAACAGGTGGGCGTGAACCGGCATCGCGCGCCCAGGTAGGGCGACAGAGCGGCTTTGTAAAAACGAATGAGCGATATCAAAAGTTTCTTCACGCTTCATCCCCCGCAATGAGCCCCTGTTTTTTAAGCAGTGTCTGCATTTCGTCTTTTATTTGCTTATACGCAGCAGTTTCGATGGAAGGCCTTGCGATAAACACAACGCAATAGTTTCCGCTGGTCAGGGGCAGAATCTCTCTCGCCGCTTCCTTGAGCCGGCGCCGGACCTTATTGCGCACAACGCTTTTCCCTATTTTCTTGCTGACCGAGAACCCGGCGCGCACACCGCCGTACCCGCTCTTCGCTACAACGCAGACCAGATGCCCGTCGCTGCGGGGGTTCCCCTTGCGATAAACAAAATTGAATTCCTTGTTTTTTTTAAGAGTGGTTATCAACGCGTTAGGCCGATATAACCTTTCTTCCTTTCGCACGCCTGCGCTTCAGAACGTTCCTTCCGTTCGCGGTTTTCATCCGCTGGCGAAAACCGTGCACTTTGCTGCGCTGCCGCTTTTTTGGCTGAAATGTTTGCTTCATTTTCTTCTCCTCACAATCAATCGATAGATAGACGAATATATTATAGATGTTTTCAAAAAAAGTGTCAACAACCAATCGCTCGCCCGCCCGGGGACTTTTCTTTTTTCCGCCGCCGCTTCCCTCCTTCTTCTGCCCTCTTTGAGCCGGTGGTTGCCGCGTTTTGCGCTGCGCTATCCACCCCGGAAAGATAATTTTTCACCTGTACACAAATAATCATTTGTGCTATGATAGAACCATGCCCTGCTTATACAATGGAGGAAAAAATGAAGCTGTTTAACCAGTTGTGGGAACGCGCACTTTTGTATTTGGAAGAGGACCTCAACACCTTCCAGTTCAACGTCTGGATCAAGGAATTAAAACCCGTCCGCGAAGAAGGGGATAATTTTTATTTTGAAGTTTCCACCCCCATGCAGAAAAATCTGATGAACGAAAAATACAGCGAAAAGATCAAGGCGGCCATGCAGATGGCCTATGCGGATATCCTGGACATTGACAACCCGCATATCACGCCTTATTTTTTAATGGAATCCGAATATACCAAGCTGGAAGAAAAAGCAAAGGAAGAGACGGAAGAAAAAAAGCGGGTAGGCTACCGCAACATCCCGATCGATCCGGGCAACACCTTCGACTCCTTCGTGGTGGGCGAATGCAACCATTTTGCGAACCAGATGGCCTTAAACGTTGCGCAGGCGCCCGGCCGCACCTATAACCCTCTTTTTTTATACGGCGGGCCCAGCCTTGGAAAAACGCATTTGATCCACGCCATCGGCAATTTTATTTTGGATAAGAACCCGGACGCAAAGATCGTTTATGTCTCCAGCGAAACCTTTATGAACGAGCTCATCAGCATGCTGCGCGTCACCAACAACAAAATGGAGGTGGACGTGCGCGAGCAGTTTCGGAACCGCTACCGCAAGGTAGACATCCTCCTGGTGGACGACATACAGTTTTTGGCGGGCAAAGACTTCATCCAGGACGAATTTTTCCATACCTTCAACGCGTTGCATCAGCTCGGAAAACAGATCGTTATTTCTTCGGACAAGCCTCCGCACGAACTGCAGAAGATGGAGCAGCGGCTCTTATCCCGCTTCGAGTGGGGCATCACCGTGGACATCAAACCCCCGGACTATGAGACGCGTACCGCCATTTTAATGCGAAAGGCGCAGCTCATTGTCCGCCGGGACGAAAACATCCTGCCCATCGCAAACGATGTGTACCATTACATCGCCTCCAAGATCACCACCGACATCCGCAAGCTGGAAGGCGCGCTCCGCAAGGTGGTCATGTACGCGGAGTTTAACCGCGAAGGGATGAGCCTCACAAAAATAGACCTCGCGCTGGCTGAAAAGGCGCTGGAAAACTATCTGAACGACGCACATCCCAAGGCGCTGACGCCCGCCTATATCGTCGATATGGTCTGCCGGCAGTTCAACATCAAACCGGAAGAAATCAAAGGCAAGCAAAAAAACAGGGAGTACGCATATCCCAGGCAGATCGCCATGTATATTTTGAGGAACGTGACCGAACTTTCCTACACCAAGATCGCGGATTTTTTTGATAAGAAAGATCACACCACGGTGATTTACGCTGTGGATAAAATAAATCAGCAAATGAGCGGAGACGTGGAAACAAAAAACGTTATAGAAGATCTCATCATGCGGATAAAACAATAACCACTGTGAGTGAAAATGTGGGCATTTTTTTGAAGGATGTGTCATAGATGCGAACCATCCACAAAAATTCTACAAAAAAATCTCCGTTATTCCTTCGTTTTTAACAATATATGCACCGCGTTTTTGCGCGGAGCAATCATAAAAACAAGGCTTTTTCACTTTTTCACAGCCCCTACTACTACTACTGCTACCTATACTAAAGGTATTATTGGAGGATGATGGCATGCATTTTATCAGTACAAAAACAGAGGTTTTAAGAGCGATCAATATTGTGACCAAGGCAACATCCAAACTGCAAAAAACAATCCTTGAATGTATACTCTTTCAATGCACGGCGGAGGGCATCATGCTGCGCGCGACGGATATTTCCATCTCCATCAAAACAAACCTGATGGCGGAGGTCTTAAAGGAAGGCGAAGTAGCCATTCCCGCGCGGTTTTTGTATGAGATCATTAGTAAATTTCCGGAAAGCGACGTTTCTTTCAGCATGCTCACCGAAAACACGGTGGAAATCAGCTGCGTAAACTCAAAAGTCTGCATTCAGAGCATGAGCGCGGCGGAATTTCCGGCTTTCCCCCAGATCAAGGCGACAAGCTCGGTCAAGGTACAGGAAAAGGTCCTTAGGGACATGATCAACCAGACCATCTTTTCCGCGGCCATATCCGAAGACAAGCCGATTCTCACGGGCGTTATGTTCAATATAGCAAAAGATAACCTGGAGGTGGTCGCGCTGGACGGATACCGTATGGCCGTACGCAACCAGCCGGTAATCTCCGAGGTCGATTCTTCCTGCGTGGTTCCCGCACGGACGGCCCGCGAAGTCGCCCGCATCATAGAGGATACGGAAAAAACGGTTAAAATCACCGTCAGCGGAAACATGGCGCTGTTCGAGACGGAGGGCACGGAAATTTACACCCGCCTGCTGGAAGGCGAATATATCAAGTATAAGAACCTGCTGCCCAAGAGCCATAAAACCGAGATCGTGGTGGAAAAGGATATGATGAAGGATTCCGTCGAGCGCGCCGCCGTGCTCGCGCGGGAGGGCAGCAACAACCTGGTCAAGCTGGATATCCGGGACAACGTTTTAAATATCAGTTCCAATTCCGAAATCGGGAATATAGACGAAAACATTCCGGTCATGCAGACCGGGGACAACTTGCAGATCGCTTTTAACGCGAAATACATCTCGGACGTTCTTCGGTGCATCGAAGACAAGGAGATCAAACTGGAGTTCAACACGCCCATCAGCCCCTGCCTGATCGTAAAGCCGGGCAGCACAGAATACCATTATCTGATCCTGCCGGTACAGGTCCGGTAGCAAATGGAAATAAAATCGCTGTTCCTGAAAAACTTCAGGAATTACGAAACGGCGGAAATCAGTGAATTTTCAAGTAGCCTGAACGTTTTTACGGGCAGGAACGCCCAGGGGAAAACAAATATCATCGAGGCGTTCACCTTTTTAGCGTCGGGAAAATCCTTTCGTACATCAAAAGACAATTGCGCGGTCCGCGAAGGCAGCAATGAGGCCTACGCGCGCGCTTCTTTTTTGGAAAGCGGCGTTTTAAGAAGCGTGGAAATGCTCCTTTGCCGGGGGCGGAAAAAGGCCTTCAAGATCGGCGGCACGCCCGTCCGTAAAATGAGCGAACTGTACCACGCGCTCACGGTGGTTGTCTTTTCGCCCGAGGACTTAAGGATTGTGAAGGAGGCGCCCGACCTGCGCCGCCGTTTTCTGGACGAGGAAATCTGCAAGATACGTCCGTCCTATCTGGACGCGCTCAAAAACTTCAACAAGCTGATACGGGAAAAAAGCGCGGCGCTCAGGCAGCCCAGGCCGGACGGCGCGCTGGTAGGCGCGTACAACCGCCAGCTTGCGGCCTTTATCGCCATTATCCTTAAAAACAGGGAAAGCTATCTTACTAAACTCACATCGAATATCTCGGGCGTGCTCCATACCATGGAGCTGGGCGAGGAGATCGCCTTTTCCTACCGCAAGACCCTCCCCAAAGAAGGCATCGAGCAGGCGCTTTGGGACGCAATGCCCCGGGAGATTACGGAGCGCCAGTGCCTTTTGGGACCCCAGCGGGATGAAGTTGTCATTAAAGTCAACGGGCGGGAAGCGAAGTATTTTGCGTCCCAGGGGCAGATACGCCTTATCATGCTGGCCACCAAGATCTCGGCCGTCCGGATCATTAAGGATGCGACGGGCAAGGTCCCCGTGCTGCTTTTGGACGACGTGTTTTCCGAACTGGACGCGGCCCGCAAAGACTGGACAATTAAAAACCTTTCGGGCATGCAGACCTTCATCACCACCGCGGATGAGCAGGAGGCGAAAAGGATAAACGGGCGTACGTTTGCGGTGGAGACGGGACGGATACGGGCGCTTTGAAGCCGCAAGGCAGCAGACGGGCAAAGCCTTTTAAAAATAAGCCGCCGGGGGGGTTATTCCTTTACTAAAATCACGAATTATGCTATACTGAAGACGTATATAAAGGAGCTTTTTTTATGTCGTTGCATATTGGAGGCAAGATGGAAATTGCCGAGAAAAAAATACTGATGATCTTAGATTTCGATCAAGCCGCATCCAATCCGGATACCGGCAGCTTTTTAGAAAAAAACGAATCCAAAGACAAACGAACGGGTAATGAAATAAACAAAAGCGTCCAGGAATCAAAATCAATCGTGGTGGTTGAAAAAGATGGGAAAATAGACCTATACTATTCTCCCATTTCTTCGGTTACCCTTGCAGGGAGATGTAAAAATGAATGGACAGAATAACGCAGAGAATTACGACGAAAGTCAAATCCAAATATTAGAGGGTCTGGAGCCCGTTCGGAAACGGCCGAGCATGTACATCGGCTCAACGGATGAAAGAGGGCTGCACCACCTCGTTTACGAAATACTGGACAACTCGATCGACGAGGCAATGGGCGGCTTTTGCGATCATATAGAGGTCGTCATGTTTGCCGACGGCTCCATCCAGGTGGACGACAACGGCCGGGGCATTCCGGTCGGAATGCACCCCATCGCGGGCGTATCCACCCTGGAGGTGGCCTTGACGCGCCTGCATGCGGGCGGCAAGTTTGACGGCAAGGGATACAAAGTTTCGGGCGGGCTGCACGGCGTGGGCGTTTCGGTGGTGAACGCGCTGTCCAAAAAGCTCATCGCCACCGTAATACGGGACGGCTGCAAATACCGTCAGGAATTTTCACGGGGCATCAAAACAACCGAACTTGAGATGATCTGCCAGACGGACGGACGGGGTACCTCCATCCGTTTCTATCCGGACGACGATATATTCGAGTCGGTGGAGTTTGCTTTCGACACCCTGTGCATCCGTTTCCGTGAGATGGCGTTTTTGAACGCGGGCGTCCGCATCACCCTGCGGGACGAACGGGGAGAAAAAGTGGTGGATCGGGAATACTGCTACGAGGGCGGCATCAAGTCTTTCGTGAAGTATCTGAATAAAAACAAATCCCCTCTGTTCGACGATCCAATCTATCTGACTTCCACGGACGAGGACGGCACATCGGTGGTCGAGGTGGCCATGCAGTACAACGAAGGGTTCAACGAGAACATCTATTCGTTCGCCAACAATATTTCCACCCACGAGGGCGGCACGCATTTAAACGGCTTTAAGTCGGCGCTTACGCGCGTGGTGAACAGCTACGCGCAAAAATACGGATATATCAAGGGCAGCGAAAGCAACCTGTCGGGTGAAGACATCCGCGAAGGGCTTACCGCCATCATCAGCGTCAAGCTGATGGAGCCGCAGTTTGAAGGCCAGACCAAGACCCGGCTGGGAAATTCCGAAATACGCACCCTGACGGACGGCGTGGTGGCCGAAGGGCTCGCCGCCTTCCTGGAGGAAAACCCGCAGATGGCCCGCGTGGTCATCGAAAAATGCCTTACGGCCAAGCGCGCGCGGGAGGCCGCCAAAAAGGCGAGGGAGTTAACCCGCCGCAAAACGGCGCTGGAGTATTCCGCATTGCCCGGGAAATTGGCGGACTGCAGCGAAAAAGACGCATCCAAATGCGAGATCTTCATCGTGGAGGGGGACAGCGCGGGGGGCAGCGCCAAGCAGGGCCGCGACCGCAAGTTCCAGGCCATACTGCCGCTTCGGGGCAAGATTTTGAACGTGGAGAAAACCCGGCAGGACAAGGCGCTCTCCAACAACGAGATCAAAGCCATGATCACCGCGTTCGGCGCGGGCATCAGCGAAGAGTTCGACCTTGAAAAACTGCGCTACCATAAAATCATCTGCATGACCGACGCGGATGTGGACGGCAGCCATATCAGGATTCTCATGCTCACTTTCTTCTACCGCTATATGCGGCCGCTGATCGACAAGGGCCACGTGTTCATCGCGCAGCCGCCGCTTTATAAAATCACCAAGGGCAAAACGGAAAAATACCTCTACAGCGACGAGGAACTGAAAATATACCTGGCGGAGATCGGGGACGGCGCCGCCATCCAGCGCTACAAGGGCCTGGGAGAAATGAACGCGGAGCAGCTGTGGGACACCACAATGGACCCGGAAAAAAGAATACTCTTAAAGGTGGATCTAAAGGACACCATCGACGCGGATGAAACTTTCAACATGCTGATGGGCGATAACGTCTGTCTGCGCAAGGAGTTTATAGAACAAAACGCAAAAATGGTATCGAACCTGGATATTTAAAGAAAAGCTTGAAAAGAGGCGAAGACGAATTTGGATGCAAATAGAATTATTCCTATCGATATAAATACAGAAATGAAAAAATCCTTCATGTCCTATGCAATGGCGGTCATCATCAACCGCGCGCTGCCCGACGTGCGGGACGGCTTAAAGCCGGTGCACCGGCGCATATTGTACTCCATGAGCGAACTTTCCATGTATCCGGACAAGCCGTACAGGAAAAGCGCGCGTATTGTGGGCGACGTTTTGGGAAAATACCATCCCCACGGCGACTCTTCGGTGTACGAAGCCATGGTCCGTATGGCGCAGGATTTTTCCATCCGCCATATGCTGGTGGACGGCCACGGGAACTTCGGCTCGGTGGACGGGGACAGCGCCGCCGCCATGCGGTATACCGAAGTGCGCATGTCCAAGATCACCATGGAGCTGCTCCGGGATATAGAAAAAGAAACGGTGGATTTCTACCCCAATTTTGACGAGACGTTAGAGCAGCCCGCCGTAATGCCCGCGCGGTTCCCCAATTTGCTGGTGAACGGCACGGGGGGCATCGCGGTCGGGATGGCCACCAGTATACCGCCGCATAACCTGGGCGAGGTGATCGACGCCACCATCGCGCTGGTCGACGACCCGGATATCGGCATCGACGATCTTATCGAATATCTTCCGGGGCCCGATTTCCCCACCGGGGGCATCATTCTGGGCGTATCCGGGATACACGAGGCCTACCATACCGGCCGGGGCCGGATCCGCGTGCGCGCGCGGGCGGAGATCGAACCCATGGGGGATTCACGGGAGCAGATTATTGTGACCGAGATTCCCTATCAGGTCAACAAAGCCTCGCTGATCGAAAAAATCGCGGAGCTGGTGCGCGAAAAGCGGCTGGAAGGCATTTCCGACCTGCGGGACGAATCGGATAAGTCGGGCATGCGCATCGTGATCGAACTCAAGCGCAACGCCAACGCAAATGTCGTTTTAAACCGGCTGTACAAACACACCCAGATGCAGGACACCTTCGGGGTCATCATGATCGCGCTGGTGGATTCCGAGCCTCGGGTCTTAAACCTGAAGGAAACGCTGTATTACTATATAGAGCACCAAAAAGACGTGCTCATCCGCCGCACGCGGTTCGAGCTTGAAAAAGCGCGCAAACGCGCGCATATTCTGGAAGGCCTTATCATCGCGCTCGACAACATCGACCGTATCGTGGAACTCATTAAAAAATCTTTGGATCCGCTGTCCGCGCGCACGGCCCTTATGGAAACATTCGGGCTGTCCGAGATACAGGCACAGGCCATACTGGATATGCGGCTGCAGCGCCTGACGGGGCTTGAACGGGATAAGATTTTAGCGGAGTATAAAGATGTCAAGAAGACCATAGAGCATCTGGAGGCCATACTCGCCAATCCCCAGATGGTGCTGGATATCATTAAGGAAGACCTCTTGGAAATCAAGCGCAAATATGCGGATCCCCGCCGGTCCGAGATCACCTTCATGGAAGACGATATCGACCTCGACGAACTCATCGACCGGGAGGACATGGTGGTCACGCTGACCCACTTCGGGTATATCAAGCGGCTCAGCCTGGAAAACTACCGCGCGCAGAAGCGCGGCGGCAAAGGCATCACCGCGCTGTCCACCCGCGAGGAGGATTTTGTGGAGAACGTCTTTGTTACCTCCACCCACAACCAGATTCTGTATTTCACCAGCCAGGGCAAGGTATACATGCAAAAATGCTACCAGATCCCCGAAGCGGGCAGGCAGGCCAAGGGCACGGCCATCGTCAACCTTTTAAATCTGGACGCGGGCGAAAAGATATCGGCCATGTTCCCGGTTTCGGAATTTGAACTGCAGGCCCATCTGGTGATGATCACCCGCGGCGGCGTCATCAAAAAAACATTGATGAGCGCCTATGCGAATATCCGCCAGAATGGCCTGATCGCCGTCGGGCTGCGGGAAGGCGACGAGCTGATCACCGTTTTGAAGACGGACGGAGAAAAAAGCATCATCGTGGGCACGCGCAACGGCATGTCCATCACTTTTAATGAAAAGGATGTAAGGCCCATGGGACGCACGGCGACCGGTGTGCGCGCCATTTCCCTGCGCGAAGGCGACTGCGTGATCGGCGCGGGGATCCTGGAGCCGGACAACCAGGTGCTGGTCATTACGGAGAACGGGTATGGCAAGCGAACCCCCGCGGAAGAATACAAAGAGCAGACGAGAGGCGGCATCGGCCTTAAAACCATCAATGTCACGGAAAAAACAGGGCGGCTGAACGGCATTTTGGTGGTGGACGGCACGGAAGACATCATGATCATCAGCGACGCAGGCGTGATCATCCGCACCCGTGTGGACGAGATCTCCATATTTGGCCGGGATACACAGGGCGTGCGCCTCATGAAGATCGAGGAAGGCACAAAAGTGGTCTGCGTGGAGAAGATCGTGGAAGACGAGGAAGAGGACGAAGAAACCGCGCCGGAAGCAGCAAACGATGACGCAGGCGAAAGCGTCGTTTGTGAGATCGACCTTTCTCCCGAAAAAGAATAAAATTTTAAAACCAACAAAAAGAGCGGAAAACCGCTCTTTTTTGTTTTAAAAGTCCGTTTTTAGCCGGGGCGCTACAGGCGTTCGTTCAGTTCAAGGTGTTCGCCGTCCGGGCCGCGGAACAGTATCCATTTGCTCCCGTTCGAAAAAACGCCCGGCGCATGGGTAATCTCTTTTTCCTCGAACGCAAGGCCGCGCTCCAAAAGAAGGTCGCGCACGCACTCGATGTTTTCTACCCGCAGGGCGATATGGTCCACCGGGCCGTCGGATTTTTTATCGGTCTTGGGGAATTGAACAATTTCGATAACAAGGTTGCCGTTCTGAACGAAAGCGATCTTGATAACGCCGTCCGGGCCGTCCAGGCTGGTTTCTTCGATCACATTGAAATCCAGCATTTCGGTGTAGAATTTTTTGGAAACCTCAATGTCGGCCACAAAAAGCCCTATATGTGCCAGGCCTTCCAGTTTGCAGTTTGCCATTTTTTAATTGCCTCCTTGCAAATTTTTGGTTATAATCAATTATAGTTTAAAAAGATGTGTATAGTAAAGGAAATTATTTTTAAGATTTTTGATAAACGGAGCAAATTATGCCGGATAAAATAAAAGTTAAAAACCGTTTTCCCTACTACATGGGGTTTTGGATCAATATTCTCATATGGGCGGTCATCGCTTCGGCGTGCGTGCCCCTCTTTCAGACCGTACTGAAAAGCGGCGAGCCCGTCCTGCTGCCCGCCCTCTGGGCGCCGGGCATCGCCCTTGTTGCGTATTTCTGGCTGCGCGCGTACTGCGAGTTCCGGGAGGAATATCTTCTGGTGGCCGTAGGCCCGGTGTTTGAAAAGTACGAATACAGCAAGATCACGGGCATTAAAACCACGTTGGGCGGTTGGGCACGTGGCGAGATGCCGCGCGCGCGCTTTGCGCTGTATGTCAACCGCGTTTTAAAACGCTACATCTCCCCCCGGGACATTGAGGGTTTTTTAAAACTATTTCGGGAAAAATGCCCGGACGCGCAGGTGGACTAGGGGCTTCGTTGACTTTCTTTTAGAAAAAAGAAAGTCAACATCAAAGAAAACCCTTAATTGACAAGCACATTTTATGTTAAATCTTGTTATTATATGTAGATTGTTGTATATTTTTTATGCAATATTTTTATTTTTCGATCATTATGATTATAACGTACAGAATAATAAGACAAATAACAATGTAATTATTAAATACTGACAGGGATGCGGGTAAAAAAAAGTAAATGCCTTTCATAGTCTTATTTTTTAAAGAAGCTGTAAAGCATTTTTGACGTTTTATAGAACAAATATTCAACATTAGAGCAATATTAAGAAGTTCGTCAAATTTAGAAAAAGGAAATTTTAGAATACAAATTTAGCCTATTATATCGAGCAATCCAATAGAAATTTCTTGAAGGTGAAGCTACATGAAACCAAGCAAATTGTCTCAACATGTTTTTAAAAAAGGTAAGTTCATCACTCCTTTAAACTCAATTCCAATGATGTCTGAAATAGAGGATGAAAAATCATGGACTTATGGGCGACTGCCTGAATATTTATGGATAGGTTTAATTCTCAATCAATATGGCCGTGAGCATGGATTACAAAAGCTTTATAAAATAGTCATGGAACTTCACAGATTGGCTCCTGATATGCGCACTCCAAGGATGTCAGACATTTTATTATTAGATGTAACTATACAAGCTGATTTTTATAGACAGGTTATTGAAACTGCTTCAAAGGAAACTCTTGCTCCGCTTACTCTTATATTTACATTAAGTAAAGAACCAGAATTTACAACGTGGTTTTATTGCGCAGACCTTACAGTGGAAGAACGCCAGAATAAGATTATAGATACAATGCAAAAAAGTATGGGGCATCAAACTCATGAAGCCACCGATATACGATTTGTTGCTTTGTATTTTGAATTATTATCAGGGAAGCTACATCTTCAAAAAGAACATTTGGACATGATATTACAGTACCCGGCCTTACCTCACTCTGCTGAAGAAATGAAGATGATTCGCCCCTCAGTGAGATCAATGGAAATGATTATGCTTGAAGGCGAAGAAGCAAATTCTGCTTACTTAAAGGATTTTTGGAGGTGTATCAGTGAAATGACAGAGTGTTCACTTTTTTCAATTCAATTTCCACAGGAGACTGCTGAGATTAGTTTATATATGGAGGAGCTTCATGAGATTTTTACGTACCTGGCTGATTTATTTGTGAGCGCAAATCCTCTAAATAAAAAGATGAATGTTATAATAGGAATCGCAACATACTCATATAAGAGATTTAAAGAAGCATATGAACATAATCTGTTTAACTCTATTTCTGGAAGAAGTTGCATTAGAGTTTTAATTGAAAACTATATAATGCTAAAATATCTTATCAAAAATGAATCCTCGCACGAAAACATTTGGGAAGACTATCAACTTTACGGAATTGGTTTGTATAAACTGATTTTAGCACGACATCGAGAAAGTAAGGAATTAAAGCTTTCTCACTTTGACAAAGATTACATTGAAGCGTTGGTTAATGAATTCAAGATTGAAGAATCTATTGATATGGATACAAGGTACTTTGATCAGCAGAACATCCGACTCAAGGCGGAAAGCGTTAATGAAAAAGAACTGTATGGGCTTTACTATGATTATGATTCATCCTTTGAGCATGGATTATGGGGTGCTATTCGTGAAAGTGCACTAGTAAAATGCAATAATCCTGCACACCAATACCATTGTGTCCCTGATGTTGAAGACAAAAACAGATTAAAATCAGTATTGTCAGATTGTATTATGGTAATGAATAAGACTATATTATTTTTGAATGATATCTATGGCATTCCTTCTTCGTTATTTGAGGAGGTTATAGCCTTTGAAATCTAATTTACTTGTTGATAGAATAGTGCAGATTCAGGCTGAATATAAAGAACTACTTAAAGCATTGCTACCTGCTTTAAAAACAATGACCTCTTTAGCAGCTTTGGATGAAATTTATTTATTTTGGCTTAAGAAGATGGATTTGGTGCGGCTCTATCTTATTAATGAATTTGCAGGTAAGGATAGCTATGTATTCACAGCTTCAACTTTTATGGATTTTGATGATAAAGAGCAATATCCTTTTTTATTGCTTGGGAAGCATCATGTTTTAGATGATCCATTATGTAGGTATTCTGATATATGCAGTAAAACGCAAGAAACACACATACCCAAAAAACTTTTTGAGCAAATTGCATTAACCGCGGAAGACAATATTAAAATATTAGAAGGCTGCAAAGGGCATATTATTGTTCTTCCATTACGCCTGTTAAGTCAAACGCCCAAAGACTCTACTCTTTTTCAAATGGGAGAGCAAGCATTTATCAGTCTTTTCAATGGTATTAACAGCATAGGAGAATATTTTGAAAAGTGCGATTCCATCGAAGACATTTTGAAATATGCACGAGACGACATCGGAGAATTAGTCTTGTTTTCGGAATCTGATAACAAAAATTTATCTTTTGAGCGACGTTATAGTGAAGCAAAACAAGAGTACTCATATATGTTTGACTATAGTCAAACTGATTCACATGATTTTTACGTAATGGTGTATGGATGCATTCAACAAGCAGTGGATGTTATTGTATCGTGCTTAGAATATAAATGTATTCCATTTATCAGATATCCTGTAATGATAAATTACATTTTACTACTAGAAGAGTGCCTAAGTGATATTTCAACTGTGCCTGAAATGAGATATAAGATGTGTGTAGCGAATTTAATTTATAGAATATGTGACAAAGAGAGACTTAGCCAATTTGGTTTTGAAAAGTTTTTATCTGCAACGGCATCACTCCAGTTCAACAAAAAACTATTCGAGTTACTTGCTCAAGACAATGTAAATGAGAATACGTTTAGTGTTGATTCATCTGTATCAGGTATAAAAAAATGTTTAGCTGAACTATATTGTTCACTGGAATAAAGTATTTGTGATATCACTGTACATAATCCATAGAATCAAATTGTGGTTTTTTCTATTTGTCTAATAACATGCAATTATTGGATAAGGAATATATTTATCATGTAATTATGTTCTTTTTTGTACTAAACAATGGCAACTGTTTTTATTTCGTCAGAGGACGAGGGGGGATTTCCGCATCTCCCCCCTTACGTCCTCCGACACCTCCATAACCCCCTTCAAGTCGGCCCCTGGCGTGGGGATTCCTTTGTGGCTTCGTCCGAATTTTATTAAGTGAAAAAACCAACCATTTTATATCTTAAAATGATTGGTTTGATATCTGCTTGTTCTTTATTTGGGGTTGGTTTTCTTTTACGCCGCTTTTCTTTTTTCTAAAAGAAAAGCGGTAATTTACCTTGCCGACTGGTATATGCCCAGCAAACGGACGGAGGTGCAGTAGGCGGAAAGCCCGGCGAGGATGGGTTCAAGGGTTGAAAGGTTGCCCTCCAGGTCCACGTAAAAGCGGTATTCCCAGTTTTCGTTGGGGGAGGGCCGGCTTTCGATGCGCGTGAGGTTCAAATCGGAAAGCAGCACCAGCGCGCGGGCGAGGGAGCCTTTTTCATGCCGGACGGTAAACAGCAGGCTGGCCTTGTTTCCTTTCTCTTTTCCTTTCTTGGAAGAAACCGCAAAAAAACGGGTGGAGTTGTTCGGGCTCCCGCTGATGCCCTGCGCGAGCACTGCAAGGCCGTACCGCTCTCCTGCGTACCGGCTCGCGATGGCGGCGTTCGCCTTGTCGTTCTGCTCCGCAACAAACTTGGCGGCAACGGCGGTGTTTAAGTAGGGCACGCGTTCCCAGTCCTTGTGCGTATCCAGGTAATCCGCGCATTGCAGCAGTCCCTGTTCGTGGGAATACACCTTTTTGATATCGCTCACTGCCGTTTTGGGTATCCCCAGCAGCACATGGTCCACCGGCAGGATGACCTCGCCGGTCACAAAGCATCGGTAGGCGTCCAGCAAATCGTAGTTCTGAACGACCGACCCGGTAATGGAATTTTCAACGGGAACAATCCCGCTCGCGCATTCCCCTTTGGTCACCGCCGAAAACACGTCCTCAAACGTTTCTTTGGGAACCAGCACCATGTTGCTGTCGAAAAACGACCGCGCGGCTTCGCTCCCGTACGATCCTTCAATGCCCTGATAGGCTATTTTTTTCGTATCCATCCTTAATTTTCTCCCAGTTGGTTCAGATGTTTGCCCATAACGGAAACCATGGGCCTTATCTTGCCCATCAGATCCTCAAACTCATCCGGCGTTAAGGACTGCGGCCCGTCGCACAGCGCGCAGGCGGGGTCGTTATGCACCTCGATCAGCAATCCGTCCGCGCCCGCTGCAATGGCCGCAAGGGAAAGCGGGGCCACCAGGGAAGATATTCCGGTCGCATGGGAGGGATCCACCATCACGGGCAGGTGGCTGATCTGTTTGACCACGGGAACCGAGCTTAAATCCAGCGTGTTGCGGGTCATGGTTTCAAAGGTGCGTATGCCCCGTTCGCACAAGATCACGTTTTCGTTTCCGTTGCTCATGATATACTCCGCGCTCATCAGCCATTCCTGAATGGTGGAGGAAAGACCGCGTTTAAGCAATATGGGTTTGTTGGTTTTCCCCACTTCCTTCAGCAGGTCAAAGTTCTGCATGTTGCGCGCGCCGATCTGTATGATGTCCACCACCATTTCGAACATCTCCACATGCTTGGGGGATATGATTTCGGAAACGATGGGCAGCCCGGTCGCACGACGCGCGACCAGCAGCAGCTCCAGCCCCTGTTTCTCCAGCCCCTGGAAGTCGTAGGGCGACGTCCTTGGCTTGTATGCCCCGCCCCGCATGATGCATGCGCCTGATTTCAGCACGGATTTCGCGACGCTTTCTATCTGTTCCTTGCTTTCCACCGAACACGGCCCGGCAATCACCGAAAACGTTCCCCCGCCGATCTTCATACCGGCAACGTCGATCACGGTGTCTTCCGGGTGGAACTTCCGGTTGCTTTTTTTATAGGGTTCCTGCACCCGCATCACCTTTTCCACGCCGCTGCGGCGGGAAAGCGTGTTTTCATTAAGCAGATGCGTATCCCCCAGCACCCCCAGCACGGTGCACTGCACGCCGTTGTTGATCTGCACTTTCATCCCGTTTTTGCTGAGTTCATCCACCATGGCACGGATCTCCTCTTCTTTTGCATCGTTTTTCATTACAATGATCATGGCACACCTCTAATTAAATAGTTTATTCCCGGCAATTCATACCCTAAATTGTCTTTGATAATCCTAGGATCCCATAAACAAAAAACCGTCCGCTTCCCTGGGAAGCGGACGGTTCTTAAATTGCCTTTTTCTAACAAACCCTAGCTCGGCAAACCGCTCAATACTTCCCTGCTTTCCTCAAAAAACCAAAAAAAGCTAAAGCCCCAAAAGCTAAAGCCGAAATAATAGTCGTTGTTCAGTTTTTTGGAAACCAGGCTCAGCATAGCGATTCTCCCGTTTTCTTATTACTTTGGATTCTATCACACTTATTTTATGAATGCAACCACGAATTATGTTCCAAAGCAGCGCTGTGGATTATTTTTGTCTTGCATTTGACCGTTCAAATACGGTATCATACAAAATAAACGATTGCAGAGGACGGCAAGCCGCCTTTGCGGGTTTGGAGGATTTTCAATGGAATTTCATATCGCATGTATCAAGGGAGACGGCATCGGACCTGAGATCGTGGACAGCGCGATCCGGGTTTTAGGTAAGATCGGCAGTCAGTTCGGCCACGAATTTAACTATACGGATGTGGACGCGGGCGGCGTCGCCATCGACAAAACGGGCGCGCCTCTTCCAAACGAAACGCTTGATATCTGCAAAAAGAGCGACAGCGTGCTGCTGGGCGCGGTCGGCGGCCCCAAGTGGGATACCCTGCCCGGACATCTGCGGCCCGAACGCGCGCTGCTGGGGCTGCGCGCCGGCCTGGGGCTGTATTCCAACATCCGACCGGCCAAACTTTTCAAGGCCCTGTTGTCCGAGTGCCCTTTAAAGGAAGAGATCGTTGGCGGCGGGTTTGACATGGTGTTCGTGCGCGAGCTCACCGGCGGGATCTATTTCGGAGAGCGGGGCCGGCGGGAAGGCAAAATGGGCCCCGAGGCATACGATACCGAAGCCTACAGCATAACGGAAGTACGGCGAATCGGCAAAGTGGCGTTTGAGCTGGCCGGGAAGAGAAATAAAAAATTAACAAGCGTTGATAAAGCCAACGTTTTGGAAAGTTCGCGCCTCTGGCGGGAAGAAATGCATAAGCTGGCGGAAGAATACACGGATATCGAATACAGCGACATGCTGGTGGACAACTGCGCCATGCAGATCGTGCGCAATCCCCGGCAGTTCGACGTACTGGTCACCAGTAATATGTTCGGGGATATCCTGTCGGACGAGGCGTCCATGGCCACCGGATCCATCGGCCTGCTGCCCTCTTCGTCCCTGGGCGAAGGCACATTGGGGATGTACGAACCCATCCACGGCTCCGCGCCGGATATCGCGGGCCGGGGCGTTGCCAACCCCATCGCCACCATCCTTTCGGCCGCCATGATGCTTAGGTTTTCCTTCAACCTCGCAAAGGAAGCGGACGCCGTGGAAAACGCGGTGGCCAAAGCGCTGGAAGAAGGCCTGCGGACCTTCGATATCGTTGGAACGAGCGGCGCAACGCCCCTCTCCACCGCCCGGATGACGCAGGAAATAATGGATCGGATTTAGTTTTTTGCTCTTTTCTTTTAGAAAAAAGAAAAGAGCAGCAAAAGAAAACCAAACACGGATATATAAAGAAATAAAAAAAACAGGTTTTATAAGTAGAACCTGTTTTTTATTAACGGTTAATAATATTTGTCTGCCTGGTTTTCTTTGATGTTAACTTTCTTTTTCTAAAAGAAAGTTAACAAGAAAACGCTATAAAGTCTCGTAGAAAATGTGTCCGGCGGCGGCTTCCTCCCTAATCGCGGCTTCTTTAAAATAGTTGTTTCTTTTGCCCGTTAATAATTAAATTTATTATACAAAGCAATTGCATTGAAAAGCGGTCGTGTGATGGCTTATAATAAAGAACTGGAAGGTGCTGCAAAAAGCACGCAGAGGAGGAACGCACAATGCAGATCAGCCAAAAAGACTTTGGAAAAACGAAAGACGGCGTCAAAGTGTCTGAATATACGCTGGAAAATAATAAAATGCGTGTCAAAATACTTTCCTTGGGCGCAGCCATACGCGCGATCGAGCTTTTAAGCCCGGATGGGCGGGCCACGGACGTGGCGCTGGGGTTTGACGACGTTTCGGGGTACGAAAACCACGACGCCTATTTCGGCGCGACCGTCGGCCGGTTCGCCAACCGCATCAAATACGGCCGGTTCAATCTGAACGGGCGGGAGGTCCGGCTGAATCTGAACAACGGTAAATGCCATCTGCACGGCGGTTTTGCAGGATTTGACAAGAGGGTCTTTGACGGGAATATTTCTGGAAACACACTTCTTCTCACTTACGCAAGCCCGGATATGGAGGAAAATTTCCCCGGCAACCTGACCCTTACGGTAAACTATACGCTGGACGGCAACAGCTTAAAAATTAAGTATACAGCGTCGTCCGATAAAGATACCATCCTCAATATCACCAACCACAGCTACTTCAATTTAAACGGCCAGAAGGGCGATATATTGAGCCATAAGCTGAAGCTGTATTCGGACGAATTCCTGGAATTTGACGCGGAGGGGATGACCACCGGCAGAATTTTAAAGACAAAAGGCACGCCGCTCGATTTCTCATCATATAAAGAAGTCGGCGAAGCGGCGCTCTCGGACTGGCCGCAGATCGCCTGTGTGCGCGGCGTTGACCACGCGTTTGTACTGGACGGCGAAAACAAAAAAGAGCTTTTGCCCGCGGCGGCGCTCCTAAGTCCGGACGGGCGGCGTATGCTTACCGTACTCACGGATATGCCGGCTTTCCATGTATACACGGCAAATTATCTGGAAGGTAAATTTGCGGGCAAGGAAAAAGCGGCGTACCAAAAAAACGCGGCCATCTGTTTCGAACCGGAATACTATCCGGATTCCGTTCTGCATAAAAACTTTCCCTCCCCCGTCCTGCGCAAGGGGGAAACATACCGGCACAATATCGTGTATAAATTTGATTTTTAAAAAATCGTTTTAGATAAGGAGAATCGAGGATATGTTGTTTGGAAAAGTGGACGAATTAAAATATCTGGAAAGCCTGTCCAAGGAATACCCGACCATCCAGACGGTCAGTACGGAAATCATCAATTTAAACGCCATACTGAACCTTCCCAAGGGAACGGAACACTTCATCAGTGACATCCACGGGGAAGACGAAGCTTTCTGCCATATTCTGAACAACGCGTCGGGCGTGATCCGCGAAAAAGTGGACCGCCTGTTTGAAAAAACGGTATCCTCATCCATGCGCCTTGAGCTGTGTACGCTGATCTATTACCCCGAACGCAAGATCGAGGAGGTCAAAAAAAAGGAAAAATATATGGAGGAATGGTATAAGATCAATTTGTACCGGCTCATCGAAGTCTGCCGCCTCTGCGCCTCCAAATACACCCGTTCCAAGGTAAGAAAAGCCCTCCCAGCAGATTTTGAATACATCATAGACGAACTTCTGCATACCGACTACAGCGAAAATGACAAGCAAAACTATTACGAGAACATCATTTCCACCATTATCCGCCTGTCCCGCGCC
>Ga0351884_1038_pt1 | contig 43803 bp, 41 predicted proteins | sample BONcelFGM3001F15_FD_206773 | JGI IMG/M metagenome (GOLD analysis project Ga0351884, IMG submission 206773) | Enriched cells from coal bed in the Powder River Basin, Montana, United States - BONCAT cells FGM rep3 HSBNCT.FGM.300.1.F15 ...
TGGCCTTGGCTGGGAAAAAAAAGGACTATGAGCCAGAGACGGATGGAAACGCAATAGGTATTGGAAAAGCAGGAGCCATCCGGGAGTTGAAAAACAAAGAACCATTATGACAGCCGGTGACGTCATCTTCGTCTCCAATGCAGGAGATGCATCCATCGAGGCCTGTCCGTTTTGGAGGATCGCCATGTTTTTAAAATCCGACTCATGCCGACTGCTCGACGACCCGACGGGTCCCGCGGCCCAGCGGTTTTCCCATTACGACGCCTTTTTGGATCACAACCACCGGGCGTTGCACCACCTTGCTCGATCGAGCGCCGCGTCAGAGATCTTCTCCGGGAAGTCTCAGGGCTGGTCGAGTCGATCGGCGCTTTGGCCGGTGACCGCTACCCCGAACTTCCCCAAACGTTGGATCGGATCGCAGAGGAGTTGAATCTGCTGACGGCGCGCAAGCGTGACCCCATCAGCGGCCCGTTGGCCCTGCCCTTGTCGGCCCTGAGCACCGAAGATCTTCCCATGGCCGGCGCCAAGGCAGTCAACCTGGCACGCATCCGCAACCAACTGGGCCTGCCCGCGCCGGACGGGTTTGTTGTCACCACAGCGGCATTTGATCTGTTTTTGCGGGAAAACCGGCTGCTGGAGCCCATTGAGGCGATGTTGGCCGCCTTCGACCCTGACGCCGACGATAGTCAAGAACGCTATCGCCGCATCCGGGAAGAAATCGAAGGGGCGCCGTTGCCGCAGATATTGGCGGATGCCCTGCACCAAGCCTGCCGCGACCTTGCCGCCCGCCATGGCGGCCTGCCGCAACTGGCTATTCGCAGCAGCGCCGTGGGTGAAGACACTGAGGCGTCGTTCGCCGGCCAGTACTCCAGTGTGCTGGCCGTGGACCCGGGGAAAATCGAATCGGCCTACAAAACCGTTCTATCCAGCAAATACACCCCACGCGCCATTGTCTATCGGCTGCGCTACGGACTGACCGACGCGGCCACCCCCATGGCGGTGGCCGCCGTCGTCATGATCCAGCCCAGGGCCAGTGGCGTGCTCTACACCCTGGACCCGGCCCGGCCGGCATCGGCCCAGGCCCGCATCGACGCGGCCTCCGGTTTAGGGGAACATGTAGTGGGCGGGTCGGTTTCGCCAGATGTTTTTCTGGTCGATCGGAGCCCCCTGGCGATCGGCCGCAGCAGCATCCGAGCCAAGAAGGAAACCGCCGAGGGGGAGGAACCGTTCCCTGCCGTTTCCGATCAAACCGTTCTCTTGCTGGCCGAGGCCGGGCTGAAAATGGAAGAGTATTTTGGCTCACCCCAGGATATTGAATGGGCTGAGGACGAGGCGGGAAACCTGGTTTTTCTGCAGACCCGACCTCTTGGGATACTATATGATGCCGACAAACCCGGAAAACCCGATGTTTCCGGTTTGAAGCTGCTGCTTTCCGCCGGTCAGACCGCCTCCCCCGGGGCCGTGTCGGCGGTGGCCGTACATGCCAAAGCGGGATTGAAGCCGGAAGCGGTCGAAAACGTCATTTTGGTGGCCCGCACAGCCTCACCCGACCTGGCGCCGTTGATGGGCCGGGTGCGCGGGCTGATCACCGATTTGGGCGGGGCCGCCAGTCACCTGGCCTCGGTGGCCCGGGAACACCACGTGCCGGCCCTCATGGACACTCGTGAGGCCACGGCCGTGATCGCTGACGGCGCTCAAATCACCTTGCTGGCCGATGAGGCCAAGGTCTTTGCCGGTCTGGTGCCGGAGCTGGCGCGCAAGCTTGCCAGCCGCATCGCCGATGAAGATCGCGGCCCCATCGGCCGGCACCTGCGCCAATTGATGGACCGCATCTCCCCGTTGAATCTGACCGACCCGCAAGCGCCGGAATTTACCCCGAGCGGTTGTCGCACCCTGCACGATCTGATCCGTTTTGCCCATGAAAAAGTCATGGAGGAGATGTTCAACCTGTCAAAGCATGCCGTCGAATCCGTGGTGTCGCGCAAAATGAGCGCCAACATCCCGCTGGCGCTGCATTTCATCGACCTGGGCGGGGGGCTGGCCCCGGAACTGACCACCTGTGACGCTATTTTGCCCGAGCATATCCGTTCCAAGCCGATGGTGGCCCTGTGGCGCGGTTTGACCCACCCCGGCATCACCTGGTCCGGAGATGTGGGGATCAGCGCCGGGAATTTCATGGCCCTGATGGCCGGCAGCATCGGGCCGGAAAATGCCCTTCCACCCAAAGTCGACTCGTATGCCCTGGTGTCCCAGGACTATCTCAACCTCAGTGTCAAATTCGGTTACCACTATGCCAACCTTGACGCGCTGTGCTCGGACAACGCCGACGCCAACATCCTCACGCTCCAGTTTTCCGGCGGGGCGGGAACCGGCTCCGGCAAGGCCCTGCGCATCGCGTTTTTGTCCGGCGTGTTGACCCGCCTTGGCTACCAGGTGGAAATCCGCGGGGACATGCTCCAGGCGCTTTTCAAGGGGCTGGATTGCCCTGCCATGCAAGACGTGCTCGACCATACCGGCCGGCTTCTCGGTTGCAGCCGTCTGCTGGATCTGGCCATCACCAATCAGGCCGAAGTGCAGCGCTATACCGAGCTTTTTTTTAACCAGGACTATGATTTTCTGGGACGTTCCGAAACACGGCTTCCCGGTTTTTACGCATCGGTAGGCCAGTGGTCTCACTGGCAAGACAACGGCCGGCAGGTGATTTTCCAGGACGGCACGAGCATGGCCGGCACGGTCTCGTGCTCCCTGCACAACACCCTGGAAACGGTCTTGGGGGGACGATATCGCAAATTCTTGGAAAACCGGCACGCGCTGCATTACTATCCCGTGGCGGTCAAGCGGGACAGCCGGCACGGGGACGGCCGCATCCGGGTAGATGTCCGCATCACGGCCGGATGCGTGGACCTGGCCGCCGGACTGGCCTTCGGCCTCTGGAACGTGGGCAATTGCCTGGTGCTGGCGGCCGATGCCGCGGCCGGAGAACTGCAGTTGCTGGCCTTTGTCAACAACACCCGCCATTTCCGCGAACGGATCAAGGCCGACATCCCCATGGATCAGTGGCTTGGACTGGAGGTGACGGTGAAGGGCAAAGCGATTTCAGGCGCACTGAACGGCCAAACCCTCCTGCACCACACCGCCCCGCAATCCGTTTCAGGTTTTTTGGGCCTGTGGACCAAGGGGGACACCACGGCCTGGTTCCGGGAATTGACAATAGACGGTACCTGTTTGGAGCGGATAGATGACCGCTGACCAACTCTCCATTGCAGCGGTTCTGATCGGCATGATGGCCCTGTTCATCTGAAACCGCTGGCGCCATGATTTTCCATGGAGGATTATTTATGAAAACCATCGTAACAATGACCTTGAATCCGGCCATCGACAAGAGCTCGAGCGTTGACCATGTCGTGGCCGAGCGAAAACTCTACTGCAAACCGCCTCGTTTCGAGCCCGGTGGAGGCGGGGTGAATGTCTGCCGGGCCATCAAGAAACTGGGAGGCAAATCCCGGCTCCTTTATCCTGCAGGCGGCCTGACAGGGAAGAGGCTTCAAGAACTTCTGGATGAAGAAGGCCTGGACCATCGGCCGTTTCCCATCGTTGGAATGATCCGGGAGAGTCTGGTCATTCTGGAGGAATCCACCGGCCGGCAGTATCGTTTCGGGATGCCGGGACCGGCGCTTCAAAAAGAAGAATGGGAGTCATTTCTTCAGGAACTGGCGGCCATGGAGCCTTCACCCGATTATGTGGTAGCAAGCGGAAGCCTTCCGCCGGGCGCGCCGCCTGACTTTTATGCACAGGTTGCGCGTATCGGAAAGAAGAAGGGGACAAAAACGATCGTGGACGTTTCGGGTGAAGCCCTGAAGGCAGCACTTGAGGAAGGGGTGTTTTTGATCAAACCCAATGTCCGTGAATTCAAGGAACTGGTCGGCAAGGAGGTCAAAGAGAAAACGCAGATCAAGGCCGAGGCCCAAAAGATGGTCAAGAGCGGCCGGTGCGAGGTGCTGGTGATCTCGTTGGGCGCGGCAGGGGCCCTGGCGGTTTCGGAGGACTTTGTCGAACACATCCTGCCGCCCACCGTGCCCATTGTCAGCAAGGTCGGGGCCGGGGACAGCATGGTGGCCGGCATCGTCCTGAGCCTGGCCCGGGGAAACCCTCTCAGGGAATCCGTCCTTTTCGGCGTGGCGGCCGGCTCCGCAGCCGTCATGACGCCGGGAACGGAGCTATGTCGGAGGGAGGATGCCGAGAGGTTGTTTGAAAACATGGTCTCAGGTTCGTGATAAATATCATCAAAGCCTGATACTAATTTTATCAGGAGGTATAAGCCGTCTCTAACCGGTTCAGGAGGATAATATGGAACAGATCGACAAAAGACAGCGCTCCGTGGCCTATTTTTCCATGGAGATTGGCATTGATGAAAAAATATGCACGTATAGCGGTGGCCTGGGGGTGCTGGCCGGAGACACGATCCGCTCTGCTGCCGATTTCAGGGTGCCGATGGTTGCGGTCACGCTTCTCTACCGCAAGGGCTATTTCCGACAGCGGCTGGAAGCCGACGGGTGGCAGCGGGAAGAGCCGACCACCTGGGCTTTTGAGGAGCTGCTTCAGGAGGAATCTCCAAGAACCTCGGTCCTGGTGGAAGGGCGGACCGTCCACCTTCGGGCCTGGCGCTTCGATGTCAAGGGTGTGGGCGGCTACGCAGTCCCGATCTACTTTATGGATGCGGATCTTCCCGAAAATTCCGAGTGGGACAGGGGGCTGACCCAGTCTTTGTACGGCGGAGATAAACATTACCGGATTTCACAGGAGGTGATTCTGGGGATCGGAGGCGTCAGGATGCTCCGCGCGCTGGGTTATCATGAGATCGACACCTTCCATCTCAACGAAGGGCATGCCGCCCTTCTGACCCTGGCGCTGCTGGACGAGGCGGCGAAACAGGCCGGAAGGGAATCGATCATTGCGCAGGACCGGGATGCGGTCCGCAACCATTGCGTTTTTACCACCCACACCCCTGTCCCGGCCGGTCACGACAAGTTTTCGCTGGAGCTGGCACGGAAGGTGATCGGCGAGCGGGATGATTTCTTCGGCCTGGAGGGCGTTCTCTATGAAGGGACCACCCTGAACATGACCTATCTGGGCCTCAACCTCAGTCGTTATGTCAACGGTGTGGCCCGAAAACACGGCGAGGTCTCCAGGCTCATGTTCGCCGGCTATACCATTGACGCCATCACCAACGGGGTCCATGCCGCCACCTGGGTGTCGGCGCCTTTCCGGGAGCTTTTCGATCGCACCATTCCGTCGTGGAGGCAGGACAATTTCAGCCTGCGCTATGCCTTGAGCATTCCCAGGGAGGAACTGTGGGACGCCCACATGCAGTGCAAAAAGCAGCTCATGGGGCTGGTCAACCGGGAAACCGGGGCGGGCATGGATGAAAACATTCTGACCATCGGCTTTGCCCGGCGCGTCGCCACCTACAAGCGGGCGGATCTCCTTTTCAGGGACATGGAGAGGCTCAGGAGGATATCCAATGAGGTCGGCAAGATCCAGATCATCTATGGCGGCAAGGCCCATCCCCGGGACCATGAGGGAAAGGAGCTCATCAAAAGAATATTCCGGGCCAAAAACGAACTTCAGCATGACATTAAAGTTGCCTATCTGGAGAACTATAACATGACGCTGGGGGCGATGATCACCTCAGGGGTGGATCTCTGGCTCAACACGCCCGAGCCGCCCATGGAGGCTTCCGGGACCAGCGGGATGAAGGCGGCCTTGAACGGGATCCCGAATCTGAGTGTGCTGGACGGCTGGTGGATCGAGGGCCACATCGAGGGGCTGACCGGCTGGTCCATAGGAGAGCCGGTTCACGGAAAGGGAGATGAGCGGGACCACTCCCGGGATGCCCCATCTCTTTACGACAAGCTGGAGCATGCTGTTATCCCCCTTTTCTATCACGATCGGGGCCGCTTCATGGACATGATGGCCTATTCCATCGCCATCAACGGCTCCTTTTTCAATACCCAGAGGATGGTGCAGGAGTATGTGCTGAACGCTTATTTCAATCGATGAAAAAAATGAATACACACCGGATTGTCACAACAAAGAGAAGATGGATAGGAGGCTGCCGTGTTTGGAAAACGCATTGATTTATTCAGCAAATACGGGTGCCGGATTCATGTTACGGCCTAATTGAAAGGAAATACACGATGATTGTCAAACTTTCATTGGGTGATGTGGAGCGGGCACGCCTTATCCTGCGGGGTGGGTCAGTGCTCGATTGGCGCCGTTTGAATGTTACATCCCTCGCTGAGGGAGATGCGATCCTGCGGGTAAACGGGTTCGATCCGGAAAATCAAGGAGATAGAGCACGTTTGAGAGAGATACGCCTGTCCGCCATCGATTATCTTGAGAGAAATTTTGGATTCGACTTTGCACCGGAGATAGTCAATGCCGAATCCCCCAGCAACCTCATGCTCCTTGCGGCCGGAGGCGAGCTGCTGCTCAGGCGCCAGGCGTGCACTGTGCTCAAGGTCATGCATGTCGTCCATCATGTTGATGCGCGGGAACTCAAGTCCCGGCTGAACATTTCCGACCGTGCCATCTACCACCTGGTTGAGGAGAAGACGACGCGCGCCATCAGGGAGATGAAAGCGCAAGGATATCCGATCATCGATTTTCAAAGCAGCCGCAAGACCCACGACTCCATCATCACCAAGTTGCTGAGCAAGAGACTGGGGGGCAGAGAACCCCTTTATGACAGTATCCGCTTCCGCATCGTTACGGCAACCATTGATGAAATCGTTCCCGTCGTCGCCTATCTTGGCCGTCACCTGTTCCCGTTTCATTTTACCGTGCCGGGTGAGAGCCATAACTCAATCTTCAATTTCAAGGATTTTATCCGCCGCCATCCGCGCATTTCAAAGATGATCCCGGAACTGCAGGTGGACCTGATGCATGAAGACGAGATGATCGAGCCGTCTAATCCCGATACAAGCACCAAGTTCAAGACCGTCAGCTTTATCGTCGAACTCCCCATCCGCCTGGACGAAAGGCATTTGGAAGTCTGGGCGCCGGGCAAAAAGCTGCCTTCGCGGGTCGTGCATGTCCTTTCCGAATTTCAGATTGTTGACCAGGCTTCAAACATCGGGAATAAAAATGGTGATGCAGGCCATGACAGATACAAGGCCCGCAGGATGGCCAATGTAAAGAAACGCCTGCTCCAGGAAAAATGACCTGGGGAAGGACATCATGTAAACCTGGCGTCGGCCATCTTGCACGGGGGGCCGCGTCAAGCATGGAAGGGATTCCTGAGAAGTAACTCATCCCAGTGGATGACCCGCGAATGACCCGATAAAACAGACGCATATGAAAATAATTATCCTGCACGGAGGAGCTTTGTCATGAGCCAATATAATTTGGAGCGTATCTTCCAGCCCCGCCGGGTGGCGGTAGTGGGCGCCAGCGAAAAGACGGGCAGTATCGGCAATGCGCTGATGAAAAATCTCATCGATGGCGGCTATAAAGGGATGCTGCTGCCGGTAAATCCCAAATACGATGCCGTTCATGGCTTGACAGCCGTTCAATCCGTCTCGGCTCTGGAAACGGGGGTGGACCTGGTGGTCATCGCCACGCCGATTGTTACGGTTCCGGACATCGTGCGGCAATGCGTGGAACAGAAAGTGGCCGGCGCCATCGTCATCTCGGCCGGAGGGAAAGAGGTCGGTGAAAAGGGAAGAGAAATCGAGGCGCAGATCCGGGCCACGGCGTATGCCGGCGGACTTCGTATCGTGGGGCCGAATTGCATGGGCATCATCCGGCCCCGCACCAATCTCAACGCCAGTTTCGCATCCGAAATGCCCGATGTCGGCGATCTGGCCTTTGTCTCCCAGAGCGGGGCCATCTGCTCGGCCATTTTGGACGTGGCACTCAAGGAGCATATCGGTTTCAGTCATTTTGTCAGCATCGGCTCCATGCTCGACGTGGATTTCGGCGACATCATCGATTATCTCGGAAACGATCCATCGGCCAAAAGCATTCTCCTCTACATCGAAAATCTGACGAATTTTCGCAAGTTCATGAGCGCCGCGCGCGCGGTCTCCCGGATCAAGCCCATCATTGTTTTAAAATCGGGCAGAAGCAAGGCCGGCGCAAAAGCCGCGGCCTCCCACACTGGCGCCATGGCCGGTGAAGATGCGGTGTATGACGCCGCCTTCAAGCGCGCCGGCATCGTGCGCGTGGACACCATCCAGGATCTTTTCGACTGCGCCGAGCTGATGGCCAAGCAGCCACGCCCCCGCGGCCCGCGCCTGGCCATCGTCACCAATGCCGGTGGCCCCGGCGTAATGGCCACGGATACCCTTGGCCGGTACGGTCTGGAGCCGGCGACACTCGACCCCGACACCTTTCAAAAACTGGATGCGTTGCTGCCACCCTTCTGGAGCCGCGGCAACCCCATCGATATTCTCGGGGATGCCTCTCCGGAACGCTTTCGCCGCACACTGGAAATCTGTTTTGACGGAAAAGATATGGACGGCGTTTGTGTCATCCTTGCCCCGCAGGCCCTTACGGACCCTGTTTTGGTGGCCGAGAGTTTGGCAACCACGATGAAAGGACGCCGGTATCCCGTGTTTACCTGCTGGATGGGCGGTAAAAGCATCGAAAAGGCCGTGCAAATCCTGAATAAAGCGGGCATTCCCACCTATGAGACACCGGAGCGGGCGGTCCGGGCGTTTCTGTACATGGTTGACTATGCCCGGAACATGGAAGCCCTCCTGGAAATTCCGCCCAAGCTGATCCGGGACATATCCTTTGAGCCGGAAAAAGCACGGCAACTGCTTGCCAGTGCGCCGGAGGAGCGCTTTATGGGAGAATCCGAGACCAAGGCGGTTCTTTCAGCCTATGGCCTGCCCGTGATCCGGACAGAAACGGCAAAGACCGAAGAAGATGCCTCCCGGGTCGGGCGGGACATCGGGTTTCCGCTGGTCATGAAACTGAATTCCCCGGACATCACCCATAAAACCGAGGCCGGTGGCGTCCGCCTGGATTTGCGGTCGGATGCGGATGTTCGCGCGGCCTTTGCCGGCATTGAGGCATCAGCCCGCCGCTACAAGCCGGATGCCCGGATCGAAGGGGTAACGATTCAGCCCTATTTTTCAAACGCGGATTATGAAATTCTGCTGGGCGCCAAGCGGGATACCAATTTCGGGCCGGTGATTCTGTTTGGAATGGGCGGCATTTACACGGAAGTCTTGAAAGACAGGGCCCTGGGGCTTCCCCCCATGAACCGGTTGCTGGCCCGGCGACTGATGCAGGAAACCAAGGTATACACCCTGTTAAACGGATACCGGAACCGTCCCCCCGCCGACATGGAACAACTCGAAGAAATGATCATCCGGCTCTCGCAACTGTTGATCGATTTTCCCGAAATCGCCGAACTGGACATGAATCCCGTCTTGATAAAAGACGGCAAGCCTGTCGTGGTCGATGCCCGAATACGTGTTTCACCGCTTCAGGATACCGCCGCCCTGCATCTGGTGATCAGCCCGTATCCGGAAGAGGAAGAATCCCATATGGTCAGCGTTGACGGGCGCCCAATTTTTATCCGTCCTGTCAAACCCGAGGACGCTCCCCTTTTCACGGCGCTGTTCAAGGTACTTTCCCCCACGACAATTTACTATCGTTTTTTTGGTGCGTTAAAGGAACTGAATCCCGAGATGCTGGCCCGCTTCACCCAGATCGATTACGATCGGGAGATTGCGCTGGTTGCCCTGGATGAAGCGGGTGATACAGATTCGAAAACCGATAGAATGCTGGGGGTTGCCAGAATCATCGGTGATCCGGATGGAAAGACCGGTGAATTCGCTGTTCTGGTGGGTGATGCCTGGCAAGGCAAGGGCATTGGTTCGAGCCTGCTGGAAAAATGCCTGTCCATTGCCGAAAAGCGAGGATTTATAGAGGTACATGGCATCGTTTTAAAGGAGAACCAGAACATGCTCGCGCTGGGAAAAAAGCTGGGGTTTGAAATGAAACGGGAGCCGGACTCCGGAGACAATCAGTTGGTTATTCATTTCGGAGGGAACAGGCCATGACGATATTTGATAAAAATCCAAAGCGACGGAAGACCTCGGCAGACGAACCACGCCGCCGAAAAAAGGTCATATATACCCACAGGTTAAATATGACACGTTAATACAGCTCCTGATAATAGCCCCGAAAATCCTTTTTTTGCCTGATTATTCATAAAAATCATTATGATGGGACGTGATGCCGAAAGTTGGAAATGTGGCACAAAAATTGAAATATAATCAATCAATGCCAAACCATATTTTGAAAATAACCTGTAACGTATGGGAGATGCGATGCAATATAATATTAACAGTATGATTGATTATGAAATCAGGGCCACCGATGGTGACCTGGGAAAAGTGGTTGAGTTCTACTTCGATGATGAAACCTGGACCATCCGTTATATTATCGCAGAAACAGGCAACTGGCTGGAGGGACGCAAGGTGCTCATTTCGCCTGTTGCCTTCGGTAAACCAGATCCGGAATCACGCACGATTTCAGTCAACCTGACCCGTTCTCAGGTGAAAAACAGTCCCGATATCGATACACAGAAGCCTGTTTTTCGTCAGCATGAGGAACAACTCAATGAGTACTATCAGTGGCCTTGGCGAGGTGGTTACGGAGGCTCTTTCGGAACGACCCCGTTACCGCTTTCCGATGAAGACGTGCTGGCAGAGCAGGAGGCTTCGGCGCCAGAGCATCGGGATGATCCGAATTTGCGCAGCACCCGGCAGGTCACCGGCTATCATATTCATGCCGCCGACGGTGAAATCGGTCATGTGGAAGATTTTATTGTTGACGATGAAGACTGGACGATTCGTTTTCTGGTTGTGGATACCACCAACTGGTTGCCCGGGAAGACAGTTCTTCTATCGCCCCAATGGATCAAACGTTTGGATTGGGCCGATTCCGGTGTGTATTACAATCTCACGCGGGAATCCGTAGAAAATAGTCAGGAATTCGATCCGTCATAAGATGTGTGCCGGAATGAGGAATGAACGCAATGCGTGTTGCAAAAAACTTTCCAGTCGTTTGCGTGGGCGGTTCAGCCGGAGGTCTTGACGCATATATCCGCTTACTTCGGCAACTGCCGGTTGATATGGGGGTTGCAATCGTCATCGTTAATCACGTGAGAACCTTTGCCACCCAGCTTCACGTGATTCTTCCCGTCTACACAGAAATGCCGGTTGAACTGATCACGGATAGATTACGCATCGAGCCGAACCATGTGTTCATCATCCCGGAGCAGCGTGATTTACATGTTCTGGATGGCGAGTTCCGCCTGAAGCCGATATCAAAACCCAGGGGATGGCCGGACGTGATTACGGTTTTTCTGCGTTCCCTGACAGCGTACTGGGACGGTAAGATTATTGCTGTCATCGTCTCCGGCTATGATGGTGATGGAGCAGCCGCGCTATGCGGCATAAAAGAAGTGGGGGGCATTACCATTGCCCAAAAGCTTGACACAGCCAGGCAGCCGGATATGCCGGAAAGCGCCATCGCCAGCGGGTGCATCGATTTTATTCTTTCACCTGAGGATATCGCTCATGAAATTGAGCGAATTGCGCACGCGGTGTCAAAGGATGCGTGAAAAATGACCGCCAGGGCCATCACCGAACAACCAGAAGACAAAGCCTGGCACAACCGGCCTGCAGAGGGCGTGCTGGCACAACCGGACCCGACAGCGACCGGGCTTTCTTCGGCAACGGAAGCCGCCAAACACGCTGCGGCCAACGGCCCGAACGCGTTGAAAGCGGGCAAGCGCATCAGCCCGCTGCATCGTTTTCCTGGCCGGAAGATTCACCGGATCTGGACCATACCTGGTCTTGCCGCCAAAACGTTTTTCCAGATTGACGGGACTCAGTGGGCGGGGGCGTTTGCCTTCAATGCATTTTTCTCGTTGTTTCCGTTGATGATCCTGCTCGTCACGATTGTCTCGTCTTTTGTTGACAAAGACATAGCCGGAAAGGCGGTCATTGCCTACATGGAAAGCTATGTTCCGATAAGTGGCGAGATGCAGCATATGATTTTTAACGGCATCGCCGGTGTGATCAATTCGCGCGAGCAGGCCGGATTGGTCGCGCTTCTCGCCCTGGTCTGGACCGCCATTCAATGTTTCACCACCCTGATTGTTGCAACCAACCGGGCCTGGGGCGCCGAGGTGTACAATTGGTGGCGGCTGCCGCTGAAAAGCCTGACACTGCTTGGCATTACAGCAGGTGCGGTCCTTCTGGGCATGGCAGTGCCGGTGCTGATACGAATGGCCAAGGCATGGTTGTTTCCAATGGTTGATTTCCGGTCCTGGGTGGATAGCCTGGTCAGCTTTTTTATCCCGTCGGTGGTGGTGTTCTTTGGTCTGAGCCTGTTTTACCGGTCCATTCCGAGCCGGCCCACGCGGTTTGGCGAAGTCTGGGCCGCCGCCCTGTGCGCAACGGTCCTTTTGCGGGCGGCCGAAAGTCTCTTCATCATCTATCTGAGGGACTTCGCCACGCTGAACGCGGTCTACGGAACGTTTGGCGGAATCATGGCGTTGCTGCTGTGGGTCTATGTTTCCGGATGCATTTTCATTTACGGCGCCTGCCTGTGCGCGGGCCAGGCCGAAATGCGTTCACTGCCGGAAAAAACACCTGTGGCACAGGCAGACAAAAGGGATGAACCATGAAATCAACAGAAGAAGCCGTCATGCCAAACACCCCCGGGCCAGAGGTGGCGCCGCGTCCGATTGCCGTCTATGTGATCCTGGGAGCGGCATTGTTCGCTTTCATCCAATCGTTCGTGTTGCTGTCTCCCATCCTGTTGTCATTTCTGCTCGTTTTGCTGATTTCGCTGGCAGTCAATCCAGTAGTATCGCGAATCCGGGCGTTGTGGGGTGGCAGAAAAAGCGCGACAGGGCTGATCGTGGGGGCGTTGGTTGGGGTTATTGCCTTGACGGGCTGGGCTTTCTTCGGGCCGATGAAGGAATCGGTCACCAAGCTCTCGGAACAGTTGCCTGCTTACTGGGAACGTTTCCAAAAACCCCTGATCAAAATGGAACAACAAGCCGTGCTTTCCGAGGAAAAGCTCCAGGCGGAAGTCACCACTGAAATTTCCCGGACCGCGACGGAGGCGGGCAAGCGCGAAGTTGCGCGACAAATCTCTGAAGCGGCCCCATCCAAACCCGCAAAAGAGGTGGGATCTCTTCGCTCCAGTTTAAGCGAGATGTTCCAGGGTGTGGTCGGCCGATTCACAACGGTGGCGTTCAACGCGACCCAGATCCTGTTTGTTTTGGTGACGGTCTTCTTCGGTGCGACGTTTACGCTGATGAATCCGCGTCCAATCTTTCGGGCCATGTTTTCCCTGGTGCCTGAGCGACACCACGATCAGGCACTGATCATCGTACAACGCATTGGAAAATTTGTACCCGGATGGGTCGGAACGACGCTGCTGGGAATGTTGACGATTGGTTTGCTGGTTTTCCTGCTCATGTGGCCAATTTTCGGATTGATAGATGCGATGGTTCTCGGGCTGATCGCGTGCATCCTGGAAGCGATTCCTTTCATAGGACCCATCCTCAGCGCCGTGCCCGCAATCTTGTTCGCTCTCGGCAGAGGAGGCATGACCCCGTTGTGGGTCTTGCTCGCCTACATCGTGGTCCAAGCTGTCGAGAACAACATGATCCTCCCTTTCATCATGTCGCGCGGCATGAAATTGCATCCGTTGGCGGTGATCTTTTCCATGCTCTTGTGTGTGGCCGCCTTCGGCGTGCTGGGTGTTTTGGTCGCAGCCCCCCTGGTTGCCATTGTGGATATCCTCCACGACGAGCTTTATCGAAAGCGCTTTCTTCCATCGGTAACGGACGCGGACCTGGATCGTCTGGCAGGAAACGCCCTGCACGAAAAGTAGTTCCTTGGCAGTCGACGACCCCAGTCCATAAAAAAGGGGCGGCAAACAAAAAGAACGATTACGACCAAAGATGGTACGCAGATTTATGCCCGGATAGAGTAAAAAATGTGCCCCTGAAGATCTACGCAGCAACGCCTGGCCTCGCATACACACACAAAGATCAGCTTAATGCCGATCTGCCGCCATTTCTTAAAATTTGAGATCGATTTGCCGATGCGGAGGATAAACCATATGCCAAATGACCCGACAAACGCCGTCCGGGCCGCACCCAGGCCAACCCGGTTCTCACTGGCGGCGAACTACGATCCGGAACTGGTTCCGGAGCTTGCCGCGTACCCGGTCGATGAAGTTTACGGCAAGCTCCCCGCCGACGGAATCAGCGGTGGCCGTCCCCGCTATCTGGCGACACCGCTCTCGGAAGCAGATCTGCGGCGTTACATTCGCCTGCTCGACCATCATGGTATTGCTTTCAATTATCTTTTAAACGGCGCCTGTTTCGGCAACCGCGAATGGACACGCCTCTGGCAGAAACGGATGACGGCCCTGCTGACCAGGCTGGCCGGCTTGGGCGTCCGCCGGGTAACCGTGTCCACCCCGTTTCTTCTGGAACTGGTCAAACGCCGTTTCCCCGAGTTCAAAGTAAGGGTCGGGATTTATGCCCAGGTGGACACGCCCCGGCGCGCCCGCTTCTGGGAGGATCTCGGGGCGGATGCCATCGTTCTGGAGAGCTTTTCGATCAACCGGAATTTCTCCCGCCTTGCGGCTATCCGTCAGGCCGTCCGATGTGATCTGGAACTGATCGCAAATCACGTCTGCCTCATGAATTGTCCGATGCAAACCTATCATCAGAACGGTTTTGCACATGCATCTGACGAGACAAACACCCTCTTCATCGACTACTGCTTTATGCGCTGTTCCCGGCAGCGGCTGACGGATCCGTCGCAATTCATCAAGTCGGCCTGGATTCGGCCGGAGGACCTCGCGGTGTATGAAGCGATGGGATACACGTCCTTCAAGCTTCTGGAACGGGGAATTCCGTCTGAGGAACTGCTTCGGCGGGTCAAAGCATACAGCGAGCGGCGGTTCGATGGCAATCTGGCCGAACTGCTGCTGTCGTATGGCTTTAAAAATCCGGTTCACAAGGAATCGCACTGGACCCTGCGCCACTTCTGGAAGCCGTGGCAGGTGAATCCGCTGAGATTGAAACCGATGCGAGACCTGGCGCGCCTGCAAGGTTGGCTCTCGCCACTGCCGGAGTGTCCGATCCGGGTGGATGCGCAGCAGATTCCGGAGAATTTCCTGGACGGTTTTCGGGTCCGTGACTGCGCCGCCATGGACTGCCAGGCTTGCGGCTATTGCGAGCGGATTGCCGACCGGGCCGTTTCGATCTCGCCCGAGTACCGTACCGAGGTGTTGAGAACGTATGCGGACATGGACGATGCCATGGCAACGGGAGGGTTCTGGGGTGTTTGACTCACGCGCCACGGCGATGGAGTTCCTGGACCTGCCGGACTGTGATCCGTCGCTGGCGGCCGCCAGCTACCGGTTCATGGAGACGGTCAATTATGGCTTCGGCGGCATCCGGCTGGTCCGGCGTTTTCTGGCCGCCGAAACTGCGGGGCGCCATGCCTGCGCCCCCCTGCGCATCCTCGATATCGGCTCGGGAAGCTGCGACATCCCGCTGGCGATGGTCCGGTGGGCGCGCGCGTATGGCATCCCCCTGCACTTCACCTGCCTGGAAATGGCCGGCCATGCCATTGACATTGCGCGCGGGCAGCTTGCCCGCGCGGGCAACCCGCCGGTGAAACTGCTTCAGGAGGACGCCTTTACCCACCAGCCCGTCGAACCGTATGATTATGCCGTGACCTCCATGTGCTTCCATCATTTCAGCAATGCACAGATCCTGATGCTGGTGCACAGGCTCCGCGGTTTCGTGCGAAGCAGCCTGCTGATCAACGATCTGCGACGCTCGCGCCTGGCGTCTCTGGCGGCAAAACTGCTGCTGGCAGCCATTGCTGCGCCGTCAGGGGTCCGGCATGACGCCCTGCTTTCGATCCGGCGCGGCTTCAAAATCGATGAACTGAGAACCTTGTTGCGGCAACTCGACAGCGTCACGGTTTCCGTGGAGCCGGCCCGTTGGTTTCGGATCGCCGCCATCATCCGATTCAAACCAGGAGAAAACGCGTGAACTCCATCATCCTCAGAGGGCTGGGTACTGCCACCCCGCCATTTTATGCAACGCAGGAGGAGGCGTACGAATACTTCCTCACCCATTTCTCCCTGAAACCGACCGAACGGGATCTGTATCGCCGCATTCTCCTGGACGGCAAAATCAAGGGCCGGTATCTCGGGATAGATGCCAGTGCGGATGTCCTTGAAACCGATCCCGACCGGCTGCTGGCGCGCTTTCTCAAGTTCGGTCGCAGCACAGCCGTTGCCGCCGCACGCCGCGCATTGGCTGAGGCCGGGGTGGAACCTGCAGAGATATCTGGTTTGGTTGTCAACACCTGCACCGGCTACCTCTGCCCCGGACTCTCTTCGTATATTGCGGAAGATCTGGGGCTCAAGACATCGATTCGCTTCCAGGACCTGATGGGGATGGGGTGTGGTGCGGCGATTCCGAATCTCGAAGCCGCTGCCGGCATGTTGGTCCGAAGCGGGGAAGGTCCAGTTCTCAGCCTTGCCGTGGAAATTTGTTCGGCCACCATTTTTCCCGGTCATGAGCCGGAATTGGTGGTGAGCAATTCCATTTTCGGTGACGGCGCCGCCGCCGCCGTTCTGGACCTGTCCCGGGAGGGCCGTCAGGACGGACTGCTAAAAATGGTGGGCTTTGCGGCGGGTCTTTTTCCCCTGCACCGCGAAGATCTGCGTTACCGGACGGAAAGCGGCCGCCTGCGGAACCACCTGACCAGGCGGGTGCCGGTTATCGGCTCGCGCACCGTGATGGAAGTGGCCTCCGGGCTTCTGGACCGGCACGGCCTTTCCCGGAATGATATTGACTGGTGGGCGGTTCATCCGGGCGGCACGGCGGTGCTGGCCCAAGTCACCCAAAAAATGGAACTTGCCCGCGAGGCACTACGCTTTTCATACAGTATTTTCAAGAACTACGGCAATATGTCGTCACCCTCCGTCCTGTTTGTCTTGCGGGAGATTCTGGATAGAGGCCAACCGCAACCCGGCCAAAAAGGAATGCTACTGGCATTCGGCGCCGGCTTCTCCGCTTTTGCGGCGTTTATTGAATTTGGGTCCTCTTGAAATGAGGCGGCTGATCATGCGCTTATCGCCACACACTGCGGCATATCCAATTGTATATATCGAGGTGTTACCGGCAACACCACTGTCTCTCTCTTCTTATTCAAAAATATCCAACACCTCCTCGATGATATGCGGTCTCATCTCTTCATCGCCCATAAAAACCGCTTTTCGAACGCCGTTGCTGAAGTCAATTTTCACATCACAATTGTATTTATGCGATGCAGCCTTAACAATTCTGGCCATAATTTCAAAATTGGCATCTTCGAACTGAATTGGAATCATATTTGAATTCATACTCCCTCCATTTGCTGAAAATCTAATTTCTTTTTGAAATATCAATGAATGGTTCAAGCACAGAACCTGATGTGCTCTGCGCATTTGAAACTCTGAAAATGCCTGATGGCTCCGAAACTCATTATTGATTTCCCCCTTATCCAAAAGGGGAAGTTATCTTTCAGGTCTGGTTCATTCATGACCGTTTACTGAGTATAAGCAACAAACATGCCATATACAAAATATGTAATATCAGGACAGTTCAACATTCTCACGGAATTCAGTCATCACATATGACTGAAATCATTATGGATTCATGATTTCGGCGGAGAGACATAACGCAATATCATAACATTAGAATATCAGTAGGTTATGAGAATCATGGCCTGTTCGATTACTATCCATAACACCTGAAAGACAGAAAAAAGTCATGACCACAGGTTAAATATGACCTTGTTTATACAGCGGTTAAAGAATGCCCCGCAAATATTATTGGTAAATATTCGGTAAACGGGTTTTGAAGGTTTACGAATAAGAATGGCGTTCAAGATGTTTGGGAAGTCAGGTGCAGAGAAACTTACGGAAGTGATTGTGTAGCGGGTAAAGGTAGATATCCTTTACAGGCAGTTTGATGTCTTTGTACTGACCGAGTTTTCCCCTGCCCTGAGTTTGGCCGACATGTATCCAGTTTGCAGATTTATATGCAGTACCTTTGAAGCGGGGGGTTTCGACAAACGTTTCGAGCAAGACCGGCCGATAGGAGTAGCATTTTTCCCAATCAACAGCGATTTGTCTGCTGACAAGGCTCAGCAGCATAGAAGCCAGATGTGTTGAGTGTACCCACGGCAGGATAAGGAAACGGGCATTATTGACGATCAGATGGAGATTGTTTTGTCGCTGGGTATGGTTCCATCCGATGAATTCATCGCGGGGTGCGGTCATCCAGGCAGCCGCACCAAATCCGAAAAGGGCCAGTATCATGTCTTGGGATTTTGCAAAATAACGTAGTTGGGCGCCTGGCAGGGGTGTGTAGCCCAGGTAGTGATACCGGTCGATGAATTCGTTCCAAAGCCGGGACTGGGGCTTATTGGTAACAGGGGTCAGTTCCAGATCGTTTATCGATTCTGATGGTATTTGGAATTCTGATACAGGCGGATCAGTCTGTCTGGTTTTCTGAACGCGACGGTTATTCGGTCTGTGTGGGAATTGGGGAGGCGGGAGTTGTATCAGGCCGTCTTTATGCATACGGATCATGGCAACCTTGCAACTCATATCCTTTATCAGACCGCTTGGACGCAGCCACTTCAACAGTTCACAGACATTGCGAGCGAGCCATGCCCGGTTTGCCCGGGGATTATCTGTGATGAGTTTTCGGATCAGGTTGATTTCTGTGATGGAAAAATTTCTGCCGCAATACTTCATGATGTATCCGGCCTTGAGATGCAAAATTGATCGAGCTGTTCAGGGGGCATGTTCCAGGGGAGATGATTTTTGGCATCGATCGGGGGTTTGGACTGGTTTTGAGCACAGACCGTCAGGTAATGGGTGAGCCACAAACGCGGATTTATATTCCACAACGTGAGTGTCTGGAATAAAGAAAAAAGCATGGCTGTCAATTCGGCGCTCCAAAGAGAGCCGGAGCCATAATAGTTTTTTCGGCCGACTGCAGGGGAGCGCAATCGTCGTTCGGCAGTGGTTGTTGTCCATGGGTATCTCAGGGTGGGTTACGAAAAGAATCAGCCCTGACCAATGGCGTTTGAGGCTTTCAAGCACCTTGCGGCAGGCGCTATTGAGCTTTGGATTTTCGAGCTGCTGGTCACAGCAGGTGTTTATTTCATCGATAGCATGTTGCAGGTTTTGCTGGGCTGGTTCATATTCCGGTGATCCCAAAAGTTTTAGCCTTTTCTTGTTCAGGGTGTACAGATTGCCGATTTTTCTGATCCAATCGATTGCCCATTGTTTATGAGCAGGCCGGTCTTTATATATTGCCAGAAAATCACGGCGAACATGTGCCCAGCAGAAAGCAAGCAATATCCGGCCATACTTGATCAGCGCCTTGTATGCACTATACCGATCGACCGACAGAATACCCGTGGATTTATCGCCGAAGTGGTCTGTTGGCACTTTTGCACTGCGATTGGATTGAAGCCGGAATACGACCGTATCACAGGTACAAAATACCCATAGATACCATCTTGGTCCGACTTTGTCCTCGATCTCTGCAAAGACCAGCCAGCGGGTTTCATCCGCATGCCAATGAGCCTGACTGATATTGCGAGCGATGATTGCCTCATACAGGGGGGTGAATAAAGGAGCAAGCTTTTTGAGCCCGTCTGTGATGCTGCCTTGAGATACATCGAGATTGTGATTGATGCGAAGTTCAGTCAGTATCCGGTAAAGCGGAGACTGGAAGAGAAATTTTCCCAAAAGAACGGTTACCCAAAACGATATGCCAAAACTGCCTTTTGGAATAAGTTTTGGCACTATAGGGGCGGTGATGATTTTGGGTAATTTTTCACATGTGCAGGTACGCTGGTAGCGCCGTCTTCGATACCTGCGGCGGTATGCCTGAACTTCGATCTCTACAACTTCAGAGTCCTGTGTGTCGGAAAGGGGCTCCAGGGGTAATCCACAGCAGGGACAGCATTGTTGGTCCTTGGAAAGCTCGATGAATTCTTCTTTGACCGGGAGATTTTCGTGTTTTTTCCGACCATGTCCCTTGGCGCCGGGTTGCTGGCCCCGTTTGCGTTCTGGTTTGGTTGAACCATCATTTTCAGGCTGCTCGCTGTTTTTGGAACCTTTTTCAGAGTGACGTTCGAAAAGCTGCCGTTCCCGAAGTTTGATTTTCGCTTCAAGTTCTTCGATTTTAATCTTTAACAGAGACTCTCGCTCTATAGCGCGCTGATGGCAATTCTTCCAGAATCCGACCTCAGCACGCAGAACATTGATTTGGATATTGAGCTTGTAACAATGCGGGCAATCCGGCAGAAAGGAATCTGAACCAAGATATTCGGATTCTTTCGGGAATAAGATTTCTACTGAATTGTGTGCGTGTTGGTCGAGCATGGAAACACTATAGCATAGGAAAATTCTCGTGTCCCGAAAAAAATGAAGTGTTTCACTGCTCGTTTAAAATATTTTTTCTCAGAGGATTCGAAAAATTTAACCAGTTTACCGAATATTTACTCAATGACTCAGACTCCGGCAGGCATCGTCCAGAGAGTCATGAATCGAAATCACCCGATCAAACCGGGTGATCCGAAACAGATTTCTCACAGCAGGATGCAGGTTGCACAAGACAATCACACCGTCACTTTCCACGGTTTTCATTAAGGAAACCACGGCGCCCAAACCACTGCTGTCCATTGATTTCACTTTAGAAAAATCCAGCACAATCCGGTGATGGCCTTGTTGGATCCAATCGATGATCTGTCCTTTGAACGAAATGGATACCGACGCATCAATGAAGGAGGACATCGGTCGAAGAACCAGAACATCGCCGACAAGTTTATCCTGAAAACGCATTTATTGCATACCTTTGTTAACCCAACTTCATGGTTCATGAATAATTTAAAAGCGATATCGGTAGGTTAAAAGTGAATAAAAATGGTTTTTGGCACTACAGATTTTCCTGGGAAAATGAGAAATCCGTACCCAGATTAAATGCAGTATGCTGCATAGGTCCACGGCCGGTACAAATGGACTCGACCAGTTTATACGTGAAGGTGCTCTGTCCAGTTTTGTTGTCAGTGTGGGAGACTTTTCGAATGAACTTATGGAAAGTGTATCATACGGGTTTGGTCCATTTCAAGCAGCAAATGATTCGTAAACACATATTTGGGCGCTATATTTATTATTTATATTTCAGCGCATGCATGCTGATACTATTGGATTTTCAAGGCCACACCATCCGAAAACCGACCCATGAGACTCCCGGTATTCAGAATTCAGGAGTCAGAATTCAGAATCGCCCGCATATAAGCTTCCAGCAGTTTATCGACTTCTTCAATCAACTGGATTGGCTCACCTCCTGAATTCTGACAACTGGATTCTGACTCCTGACTACTGAATTCTGACTCCCGATTACCTGAGTAGTTACAAAACCGAAAAATAAGTAATATATGACCACAGGTTAAATATGCCCTTATTTATATAGCTGTTAATGAGAGTCCCGCAAATACTATTTTAACTAATTGTCCTAAATATCAAAAGGATGGATGGCATGACGCTGTGAATTGAAAACCTGGCACAAAGACTGCAACTATATGTAAGGCAGTACAGGAAGCATCTGTCAATGCGGCTGATGTGCCCTATCCTCAAAAGGCATTCAACCTTAAAGGGAAAGGAGGTGTGTAGTATGATGAAAAGGACACTGTTTTTCGATTTCCTATAGTTGATTTGACCCCATATTACCTTTTAATAATATAGTCTTGTCTTAATGGCATCCGCACTGTCTTTCCCTATCCAGAAGCAGTGCAGTGTTCATTCAACCCCAAGAAAAGGAGAAGAATCATGTCAAGTGACACACTGAAACGCGATATCACGGGTAAATGCGATGAAGGTGAATGTCGTGATCGCGTAACTGAAGGAGCAAAGGACCGCAAGGTCGAGATGGAAAAAGCAGGCGTAAAAGCACCCGAGAGTTATCCCGATGTGCCAGGCGCCGGAAAACACGACAACCCCGATAACCCGCCGGCCGGTATACCGGGACACGGTAAGTAATTAAAGATTCGAGCTTCGAAGTGCGCGCCTGGGTTACATGGCGGGCAACGGGTCCTATCCGCCGCCCGCCATTCGGCGTTTTATGGTGCCTTTGAAGGTGATCAGCCGCATGGGTCATTGCCGATGGCGCGATGCTTCCGTAATGTCTATTGGCCAGGAGGATTAATGGATGAACCCTGAATTGAACCGTGAGTATCCCGACCCAGGCGAGGCCAGGCTGATCGAGGAGATGGTTAAGGCAAAGAGAGCCGCAAAGAGCTTGTTGTGAATTCTCGCGGTGGGCAGGAGCATGTCGTCCTTTTGCCCTTTTACAAAGATTGAAATTGGCGCGCACGGCAAACCATTAACAAGGAGGTGCAGTATGACGACTGAAAATACGACGGATACCCCCATTTTCCTTGCCCTGAATATGTCTAAAGTTGTGAACAATGAAGAAAGTTTCGATCTGATGCACAAGGTGGGGCCCCGGGTATGTATCACCACTGCCACACACCCGGGATTTGTCGGTTTTATGGCGAATATCCAAACAGGCATTTTACCTCTTGCAGGTAGATTTGGGGGAGGCAGCATTCACATGGAAAAGACACTGAACCCTGTCCGCAACTATCAGTATACCATGTGGAAAAGTTGGCAGGATCATGACGAATTTCATGAACAACAATTCGGCCGAATCTTTGAGCTATGTACCAGTTGCCTGGAGATGGTGGTAGAAGGCCCATGGGAGCCGGTTTACGCCATCGTCAAAGCCAAAATGTCACCTGTTCGATCTATGGGGCAAATCGCCGATCTCGGTAAAGATTTTATACAGCAAAAAGAGTTTATCCGCTTTGCCACTCCACAGCGCTGTGTTGCCATCGGCGAACATACGGTGGCTCCGGGAAGGGAAAAGGCATTTGAAGAAGGCGCTATCGAAACGATGGAAGCCTTGTCTGACTCAACCGGTTTTCTCGGGTACATGATTTTGAAACAAATCGGGGTCTGCGCACTGGGCAGCTTTATGCTCGACCCGGTGTCAATGGCAGAAACCCTGCAGACACTCGGAGCCAACCCGCCGAGGAACCCGATACCGCTATTTAAAACACTGGATGCCATGCCAAGCCCGCCTGAATACATTATTCACAGTGAGTGGGACGCGGCGGAAATGGCTCAGTTGGGTTTCGCAAAAGTTCTGGTGAACCATAACATCAGAAAAATACATGATGATGGCGTTATGGCCCATCTTATCCGGGGACCCTACATCATGTTTTTTCAACCGATGATGGAAGAACCTGGCTGGAGGTCATTTTTGCCATGATGAAAAACAGAAATTCACTCACCGTCATTCAAATCAACGACAGCCATGCCTATCTTGATCTACACCAGGAGATGTTCTGGCAGGGTGGTCAGGTAGTCTGTCGTCCTGCGGGAGGATATGCCCGCATTGCCGCAGTCGTAAAGCAGATTCGGGCCGAAAACCCGGACCGTGTACTCTTTTGCGATTGCGGCGATACACTCCAGGGTACCTATCCCGCCCAGAGTACGCAGGGACAGGCAATGGTTCCTGTTTTGAATTCATTGGGCCTCGATGCAATGACGGCCCATTGGGAATTTGCTTACGGCCCAGCGGCTTTCAAGCAGCGCGCAGCGGAGCTCAGCTATCCGATGCTTGCGATCAATGTTTACGATCAGGCAACGAAGGAGCGGTTTTTTCCACCGTACCGCGTGAAGGAGATCGGCGGCTTCAGGATTGGCATCGTGGGCGTTGCCTCCAACATTATAGACAAAACCATGCCGCCTTCCTTCAGCCAAGGACTGGAATTCACCCTTGGGCGAGAAGAGCTCCCGCCGATCATCGACGTTTTGCGCACCCAGGAGAAAGTGGACCTGATCGTTCTCATCTCCCATCTCGGGTTTTCCCAGGATATGAAGCTGCTATCAGAGGTGGAGGGAATCGATGTCTGCCTGAGCGGGCACACCCATAACCGCCTTTATAAACCGGCACTTCAGGGGAAAACGTTGATCATACAGTCAGGCTGCCACGGTTCTTTCCTGGGCCGCCTGGATCTGGAAATTGAAGGGGGACGTGTCGTTGACTTCCGGCACCAACTGATTGAGGTGAAAGCCAATATAACCCCCGATCCTGCAGTGGATGATCTCGTCCGCCATGCCCTCGCGCCGTTTCAGGAGGAGTTGTCAAGAGTTGTGGGTAAAACGGTGACGGCGCTCAACCGAGGCACCGCGCTGGAAACGACGATGGATAATTTCCTGTTGCAGGCGTTGCTGGAAAGCACGGGCGCGCAATTGGCATTTTCCAATGGATGGCGCTATGGCGCGCCGATCATTCCGGGGGAGATCACGGTGAATGACCTGTACAACATGATCCCGATGAATCCGCCGATTTCGACAGTCGAGTTGACGGGCGAGGAAATTGTCGCGATGCTGGAGGAAAATCTGGAACGGACGTTTGCCCGCGATCCGTACGACCAGATGGGTGGTTACGTCAAACGCAGTCTCGGTCTCAACGTCACCATCAAGATCGAGAATCCTCCCGGACAACGTGTGCAGCAGGTGTTTGTCGGTGATGAAGCGCTGCAACCCGGGCGCCATTATCCCACGGCCTTTGTCACCGAACAGGGCGTCGCGGGCAAGTACGGTCGCAATCGCCAACATCACACCGAGCGAAGCATAGAGGCGTTAAAAACATATCTAACCAGACACCGCCCGCTGCGCGCAGAACTTCGGGGCACGTTCGTCGCGGTATAGGAAGAAAACGGTCAGGCCGTCCATGTTGGGGGATATCACGTTACAAGGAAAAGATTAATCCCTGCTTGATATTTTCCCATGGAAGGTCCGGGGGATAGATAACATGACCATAGAAATCGGGGTGGTTTTTGCAATACTGGGTACCGCCATGCTGTTGTTCATAACCGGTTGGATCCGTGCGGATATCGTCGCGGTATTGGTGCTCGTTTCGCTGGCAGCTACCGGCGTACTGGAGGTGGCGGAGGTTCTGAAAGGCTTCAGCAGCGAAGCCGTAATCGCGATCGCCGGCTTGTTGGTATTGAGTGCCGGACTGGTGCGTAGCGGGGTGGTCCGCTGGATCGCGGAGCGTTTGAACGACATTGCCGGGGGGAGCCGGAAACGGTTGACCTGGATGAGCACCCTGGTCCCTGGAGTCCTGTCAGGTTTTGTGAGCGATATTGCCACCGTTTCGTTATTCATCCCGGTGGTCCTCCGGCTGGCACGCAAGAACGATATCCACCGTTCAAAGCTGCTCCTGCCCATCGCTATGGCTGCCCTGGCAGGTGGAAACCTGACCATTATCGGGGCCTCGCATAACCTTGTGGTCAACGATTTGCTTCGAACCTCGGGTCAGCCTGAACTGGGTTTCTTCGAAATTGCGCCAGTAGGTATTGCTCTGATCTTTTTTTTCGCCGTCTACACCTTGATCATGGGGCAACGCCTGTTGCCGGGTGAGAATGAAAAAGACGCCGCGGAAAGCCGGGAAGATCGCACCGATTTAATGCGGACATACCAACTGGAAGATCGTCTATGGGAGGTCTTGATCCTGGACAATTCTTCCTGGGTGGGAAAGAGGTTGCAGGAAATCGCAATCGGTAGTGGGCACGGGCTTACGGTCTTGTCTGTTGTGCGCCATGACGAACCCCAGCTTCATAATCGAGTGGATTTTATTCTGGAGAAGGATGATATGCTGCTGGTGAGCGGGCGCAGGTCAAGAGTCGATAAGCTGGTGCAGAAACATCCGGGACTTAAAGTATTGGGACATCCCAGCCAACCTGAAAAATTCCCGTCATCCAGTGGAGAGCTGATCGAAGTGGTTGTCCCACCGCGTTCACCGGTGGTCGGGAAGACCATGGCTGATTTGGATTTTCGCAGTGAAACCTGCCTGACAGGCGTAGCGATCTGGCGCGCGGATAACCCCATTCGAACCGATGTGGGAACCACTCCCCTGCAAGAAGGAGACGCACTGCTGCTTTATGGCCCGGGCGATCAGACGCGCAGCTACGATCCCGGACCGGATTTCTTGTGGCTGCAACAGCCACGCGGGGAGGAATCTCCCCGTGAGTTGCGCCACCTGGGCAAGTGGGCCGCCTTGATCATGGCCGGGGTGATTGCTCTGGCAGGCTTCAACCTGCTTCCTATTGCTGTAGGGGCGCTGGGAGGTGCAGCTTTAATGGTCCTTATCGGCATTCTGCCCCCCAGGCTGTTATATGAACATGTGGAGTGGCGTACGATTGTACTGGTCGGTGGTATGTACCCGTTGGGGTTGGCGATGGAGAAAAGCGGCGCGGCTGGGCTCGTTTCCAGCCTGATAGCAGATACTTTGGGTACACTTGGCCCGCATATCACCATGATGGGGATCATGTTGATCGCCCTGCTCCTGACACAGTCCCTGCACGGGGCAGCCGTAGCGGTGATCATGACCCCGGTAGCATTGGATACAGCAGGCCTGCTGGGGGTCGAGCCGAAAGCGTTTGCAGTCGCCGTTATCGTGGGTGCTGCGGCCACATATCTGCTGCCGGAAGGCCATCCGGCGCCCCTGATGGTACAGAGTCCCGGGTCATATGAGACCAGGGATTATCTCAAGTTCGGGGCCGGGCTGGTGGCAATCACCCTGCTGGTTGTGGCAGTGATTGTCCCTCTGATGTGGCCTTTCTGATCCTGTTTTGCCCGCAGGAGATGAACTTCACCGGACAACCCGTCAAGGCGCTCGCCATCAATGGCCGGCTGCCGGGATTCGCCATGTGGCCACCGAGAAGTAACCAAGAATATTAACGAAACAACACTTTATCCAAGCCGGATTTAAGACAAGCCAATTTTTTTAAGCGATTAGTGAATTTTCCGGTAATCGTTGATGAATATGTAGCGCTGCTGACACAGCATATCGAAAAAGAGAACAATGTTCTTTTTGCAATGGCGGATGCCAAACTGGACACTGCCAAAGATAATGAACTCTTCGAGGCTTTCGAGCAACTCGAAAAAGAGCGCATCGGTCCGGGTAAACATGAGGCGTTTCATGCACTTTTAAATCGATTGGAACATGAGTACCTGGAATAGATGGTGGTAAAGTGACATGCAATATAATGGCGGTTGAGCACGCGCATTGTATACGTCCAACACCGAATTGGATATTCAGAAACCAAAATTTAAGTGAAAGCGAGCAGCCATGCTGGAATTAAAAAATATTTCGTTCAGAACCTCGGAATCGGATGCCGGCGCTCAAAGTCCGGCCGGCCGGACCATTATTCATGATTTGAGTTTTACCTTTGAATCCGGCGGATTTTACGCCATTACCGGACCCAACGGGTCGGGCAAAACCACTCTGGCCAAGCTGATTATGGGGATCAATGAACTCACGTCCGGAAAGATAATTTTCAACGGGTCGGACATCAGCAAGTTTCCCATTCATGAACGATCCAACGCCGGCATTGTTTATGGGTTTCAGCATCCGGCCCGATTTAAGGGAACGACTTTTCGGGACCTGTTATCGATTGCCGCCGGGTCTGATGACGAAGAAAAATTCGTTGAGATCATTTCCCGGGTGGGCGTCTGCTCTCTGGATTTTCTGGACAAGCGTGTGGACAGCAAACTGTCCGGCGGTGAAATCAAAAAAATCGAACTGGCCACGGTCATTGCGAAAAATCCAAAAGTGGCCATCTATGATGAGCCGGACACCGGCATTGATCTCTGGACCATCGGTCCCATGGTGGAACTGCTCAAACGCGAACAGAGAGAAAACAAAACCACCACCATTGTGGTGAGTCACAACAAAGCATTTCTTGAAGCCGCTGATACGCTTTTGCTGATCAGAGACGGCAAAATCGGCTATTCCGGTGGTCTGGCCGGCGCCATGCCGATACTCGAGGATTTAAGTGTCTGTACATTCAATGAATTATGTCAAGGAGAAGATAATGCTAAATGCTATCGATAAACAGGTATTAAAGGAAGTCGCGGGCCTCGAAGGAATTCCCAAAGGCGCTTATAACATCCGGAAAAACGGCAAGCTTCTGGGTCGCGAGGTCTCCGCCAATATCAATATCGAAACCAATGAAAAAGGCGATGGCATCATCATTGATATCAAGCCCGGCACGGTGAATGAGTCAGTTCATATTCCGGTTATTTTATCCCAGGCAGGTCTTCATGATACGGTCTACAGGGCTTGGTTCTAACTTCGCCCACTTGACATTAAGTGTCTAATTTTAATTGGTTCCGAGGTCGCATTGGATAATCCATATGAGTTAGAAGATAATCAAAAAGATCGTTCGGTTTTGCCTCAAAAAATCGTTCGGCAGATGTGGTGCCATCTCTCCTTTTGATGTAATAGTTATGTACGACTGTAAGCGCTTTTAATTGTTTTTGACCCAGCCGATGGATTCCTTGATGGCGGAGTGCTAATTGTGCATTCCTTCCTTCAACACAGGAACTTGATCTTTGAAAAAATTGAGCGCAATTTCTCGCCGCTTTATCCAGTTCCTCGATTTTTAAATCTGAACATTTGCCATCAGGACCGCCATGCCTGTCAACAATCGACAGCAGTTCCCTGGACTTTTGGAGAATGTCCGTTTTTCGGTCAACATCCCTCTCTTTATCTGCAACCTGTTTTAAATAATGACCCGGGATCAGGTAACTGTGCATCAAATGCTTGTCATTATCCGACAGGTGCAAATTACCCAGGCAAATATCAATCAGTTGAAAGTAGAAAGCGATGGTTGCCACCATGCTGTCCACAACACGCTGAGCTTTATGGACGTGCTTCTTGCACCGATCCGTAAGATTGGCTGTCGCCATGTGAATCCTGTCAAAACAGTCCGTCAAAAGGCCGGATACCATTTCTGAATCCTGTTTCTCGCCGGTTTTGATGTTGTACGGGTGGTAAACTTTTCCTATCTCGGCCTTTGCACTGCGTACAGTTTCGCAGTTTAACCGGGCTTGATCCAAAATTGATTCAGCCTGTTGTTCCTGTTCTTTGGCATGCTCAATTCTTTTTTCAAAGTTTGGCCTTCGTCCCTGGGGCCGCTTGTCAGCGCCATCGAATTCTTCTTTCTTCTGCACCATGAGTTGGGTTTGCTTGATTGTTTCATTGTATTCTTTTTCAGCTTTTTTGATATTGGACATCAATGCGCAGCAAGTACCTTTCCCAATTTCATAGCTGACGTGAAAACAGTCAGGCGAATGGTGAACATTCAGACCCTTAATGGCGTGGCTGATCAGGCTGCGCCCCTCATCACTGGCAACCTGGATGACCTTTACCGGAAATTTCTTTAGTACATCGTCAACAACCTCATTCCATGTTTTGGTCTCGCGGTTCATGGCATATTTTTCAACAAGGATAAAATTGGACACCGGCTCAATGCTGACAAGGCAGATTTCAGGGTGAAATGTCTCATCCTCGCAAAGTGTGATTGTTTTTACCGGCATTTGCCGAGCAAGCCTGTCATCCTCGGTTTTTCCGAACTGGATGATATGTTCATTGAGTTGTTCAGACACCCGGCGCTGAGACGAATAAGATGATCCAACAAACTGAGAAAGTCCTGCTCTCTCCAAAAAATCGCTGACATTGTGGATACTGGCGGTTCCAGCCTTTGTAAACGAAACATGAGCTGATGTCACCAGTCTGTGTAAAAAGGCAATGCCAACAGGGCTTTCAAAAAAATCGATTAGAGCAGGGTGTGCATCAATGCCGTTTTTTCTGGCGAGCCAGAAACGAAGCGTTGATCGAGGAACATCAGTCTTTTGTGCAAACCCGCGCTGGCTGATGGCTTGATCCCTCGTTTCAAAATCAGAAACGATTTTCGCCGTATCGATTCGCTTCCATTTATCTTTCCCAATTGCAACGCATGGTGATTCGATATAGGATGTATTCATGAGCTCGATCTGGTATTTGTTGTTGAAAATAAGTTGGTTGGTGCTTTCTTATTTTCTCGTATCAGATCGAGCTCCAAATGTCCCGAACTTTTTCACTTTTGAGATTTTTTTCGTTTATCCTTCTATTTGGGCGAAGTTAGAACCAAGCCCGGTCTACAATACCTTTATTGTCGGGGAAGGATCGGATGTGACCATTATTGCCGGATGCGGCATTCACTGCGGGAGCAAAGAATCCGAAGGCCATTCCGGCATTCATGAATTTCAGATCAAGGCCGGCGCAAAAGTCAAATATGTGGAAAAGCATATCGCGATTGGTGACGGCACCGGCCGCCGTACTTTAAATCCCACCACAAAAGTTTTTATGGCGGAAAACGCCCAGGCGGAAATGGAACTGTCCCAACTGGGCGGGGTGGATGAAGCCAGGCGCTTCAATGAAGCCAAAATCGGCGCGGGCAGCGTGCTGCTCATCACCGAACGGGTGATGACCGATGGGGCCCAGATGGCTGAATCCAAAAATGAAATTGAACTGGCCGGAACCGACAGCAAGACGAATATCGTTTCCCGTTCGGTTATAAAAGGCAATTCCACCCAGCATTTTTACATCAACCTGACGGCATCTGCCAAATGCTATGGTCATATTGAATGCGATGCCATCATTATGGACAAGGGCACCAACCAGACGGTCCCGGCTCTGCGCGCGCTGCACCCGGATGCCGAGCTGACGCACGAAGCGTCTATCGGAAAAATCGCCAATGATCAACTGATGAAGCTTATGAGCCTGGGACTTGATTATGATGCGGCGGTTAACCGGATTATACAGGGGTTCTTAAGATAAAGACAGTAAGCAACGGGAGAAAAAATAATGCCATCCATTAACCAGGAGTCAGGGGAAAAGCCGCGCTCGATTGCTTTCTATGTGTTCCTGGGCGCGGCTTTGTTCGCTTTCATCCAATCCTACTCGCTGCTGTCTCCCATTCTGTTGTCCTTTCTACTTGTTATTCTTATTTCGCTCGCAGTCAATCCATTGATTTTGTGGATACGATCTCTGACAGGTGGTCGAAAATTACCGGCGGGGTTGGTCGTGGTGGGATTTGTCGCAGTCCTTGTCCTGACGGGATGGGCCTTTTTCGAGCCGATGAGGGACACCGTCGTAAACCTCTCGGTACAATTACCCATTTACTGGGAGCGTCTCCAAAAACCTCTGATCCGGATGGAGCAAGAGGCCGCGCTCACTGAGGAAAAACTCCAGGCCGAAGTCAGGACCGAAAGAGCACGGACTGAGATGGCGGAGGGTGACACGGTAGTTGCGCAGAAGATCACCGAGTCAACTCAGCCCGCATCCCCGGGAGATGACGGTTCTCTTCGTTCAGGTATGAGCGACATGTTTCAGGGGGTGCTCGGCAGTTTCACCGCTGTAGCATTCAACGGAACGCAGATGTTAATCGTCATGGTGACAGTCTTTTTCGGTGTGACCTTTACACTCATGAATCCCCGTCCGATCATAGGCGCAATGTTTTCCCTTGTTCCCGAGCGCCACCATGATCAAGCTCTGATCAATGGCGCACGGTATGAGGCAGCATCCGGTTACGGTGATATTTTCGATGCTCTTATGTGTGGGGGCCTTTGGTCTGATGGGTGTTTTGGTGGCATCACCACTGGTCGCCATTTTCCATATCCTGCACGACGAGTTTTATCGAAAGCGTTATCTTCCCGCGGTAACGGATGCAGACCTGGATCATCTGGCAGGAATCGCGCTACGCGAAAAGCCGTCCGTTGGCAAGTGACCCGGGTACACTGTGTCCCTGGAGCATACCCCACTAATGGTGAGGGTAAAAATGGTTGCCTGCTCCCAATCACCAGGCGCGTCAGCAGGCAGGGGCGAAGTTGGCAGAGCCGCCGAGGACCGGCGAAGTCTGCTGACGATCACTTTGTGGAAAGAATTTCGCATAGAAGGTGACTCGAAAACAAAGGAGGCTATCAAAGTGACAATGTTCATGAAAACGCTTTACACGCCCGGATTGGCGCACTTGTCGTACATCTTTGGAGACGCCGGCCAGGCATCGGTCATCGATCCCCGCCGTGATGTCAACGAGTATCTGGAAATCGCCCACAGCCGGGGGGCGAAGATCACCCACATCTTCGAGACGCATCGCAACGAGGACTACGTCGTCGGCTCCCTCGAATTGGCCCGGCGCACCGGCGCTGAAATTTACCATGGCAGTCAGCTCGACTTCCAATACGGCAACCCGGTGAACGAGGGTGATGCGTTCCAAGTGGGCAACATCAAGCTCTCGATCCTCCACACACCCGGCCATACGATGGAGAGCATCTCGATCGTTTATAGCGACTTGGCGTTCAGCGATGACCCGCTGGGAGTATTCACCGGCGACGCGCTGTTCATCGGTGATGTGGGCCGGACCGACTTCTACCCCGATCGTGCGGAAGAAGTCTCAGGCATGCTCTACGACAGCATTTTTCAGAAGATCCTGCCGTTGGGCGAGCATGTGCTCCTGTGGCCTGCTCACGGGGCGGGCTCGGTGTGTGGTTCCGGCATCGCGGAACGCGACTTTTCGACACTTGGCTACGAGCGAAAGCACAACCCGGTGTTGCAGAAGACGGATCGTGACGCGTTCATCCGCTTCAAGGTCAATGAAGAGCACTTCCAGCCTCCTTACTTCCGGCAGATGGAAAAATATAACGTGGAGGGTGCTCCGCCGCTGGACCAATTGCCGATTCCGAAACCGTTATCTCCGGACGAATTCGCCCGGGCCGCGAACGGCGGGATGCTCGTGGTCGATATCCGCAGTCCCGAGGCCTATGCGGGCGCTCACGTGCCGAAGAGCTTCTCCCTTCCGCTGGACATGCTGCCCGCCTTTGCCGGAATGTTTCTGGCTTACGACCAGCCGATCGGCTTGATTGTCGAAGACTACAGCCAGATCGGGGAGGCGGTGCGCGGCTTGACCCGGATTGGCTACGACCAGGTCGACGGCTTCCTGGCCGGAGGGCTTTCAGCCTGGGAGAAGAACGGACGGCGATACAACCGGATCGCGGCCATTCACATCACGCATCTGGAACAGCGGATCGACGATGGCGATGACTTCACGCTGTTGGATGTGCGCAGCAAGGAGGAATTCGAATCCGGCCATCTTCGCACAGCGGTCAATGTCTACGTGGGCGATTTGCCCTCGAAGCTCGAACAGATCCCGAGACGCCGACCGATCACAACGTTTTGCGAGAGCGGCCAGCGGGCCACGATCGCGGCGGCGTTCCTGAGGAGCCAGGGCATTGAATCCGTCGAGGTTTGCCTCGGATCGATGTCCGCGTGTTCCCACGTGGCGTGTCAGGAGATTATTGGAGACTGACGTGACATGTAAAACCGAATCATGAAGGAGTTGAAGAATGTCAAGTCGCAATGTGTTTCACACTATCGGGCTGATCGTCGCGACGCCGATGCTTGCCCTTGCCCAAACCGGGGCATTTGACCCGGACGCGACGGGCCCTGCGTGGTCGCCGTACCTGGTGGGGGCGTTGATCGGCGTGCTCAGCATGTGCACGTTTTACTTCAGTGCCAAGCCGCTCGGCGCGTCGACCGCCTTTGCCAACGTTGCCGGACTGATCGGCCGGCTGATCACCCCGCGGCATACCGATTCCTTGCACTTCTATGCAGACAAGAAAGCTTCCAGGATTGACTGGCAAGTGGCGCTGGTGATCGGTGTGATCGCGGGTGCGTTCCTGGCGGCATGGAGCGGTGACGAAATGACCGGCCGATGGCTGCCGCCGATGTGGGCGGAGCGGTTCGGCGAAAGTGTCTGGCTGAGGCTGGTTGTCGGCTTTCTGGGCGGCGGCCTGATGGCCTTTGGCGCGCGGATGGCAGGCGGTTGCACCAGTGGACACGGCATCAGCGGCGCGTTGCAACTCTCCGTCGGCTCGTGGATAGCGCTGCTGGGCTTCTTCGTCGGTGGCGTTTCTTCCGCGATGCTTCTGTTCTACACTTAAAAAAAAGAGGTGAAATCATGGCACAAGATGAAACCGGGAACCCGACCAGAGACGAAGATTCCCAGCCGGACGGTCCGCCGGAAAACCGGGCAGTCCAGCTTGGGCTTGGGTTGTTTTTCGGCGTGATCTTCGGCTTTTTGCTGCAAAAAGGCGGCGTCGCGAAGTACGAGGTCCTGATCGGCATGCTCTTGCTTGAGGATTTCACGGTCGCGAAGGTGATGACGTCAGCCGTGGTCGTGGGCATGATCGGTATCTACGCGCTGCACAGTGCCGGGCTGGTCAAGCTGCACATCAAGCCCACCCGCTACGGCGCCAATATGCTGGGCGGGATTCTCTTCGGCATCGGCTTTGGCCTGGCAGCCTACTGTCCGGGTACCGGCGCTGCAGCCTTGGGACAAGGCAACTTCGATGCCATCGCCGTCCTTCTGGGCCTGATGGCCGGGTCCTACGTTTTCGCCGAGGCGTCGGGCTGGCTATCTCGCACGGTGAATCACTGGGGCGATCGCGGCGTGTTGACGCTTGACCGCGCGTTGAACCTGAGACTGCGCGTGTTGGTTCCCGCCGTGGCGATTGTGTTGGTTCTTGCGCTGGTGGCAATTCACGTCTTCGTGGATCCGACGCCCTGAGGAGCTCCGGAAACTCCGGCCGTTGCAATACATGGCTGTGGATGGCCCTTTACAGGAGATCAGTATGCACTTCAAACAGATCCTGGACCTGATCAAAAATTCAGTAACGGCCCGGGTGGACGATGATGCGCCGAGCATGGGAAAATCATCGGCCAATTCAAATACATATGGCTCGAAAGCGGCTCAGGAGCAGATTTAGAGCCCGATGGCACTTAAAAGAATTTATGAGGAGATGGCTTATGGATATTGTCAGAATTATAATTGCGGTCATCCTTCCCCCTTTAGGCGTCTTCCTTCAGGTGGGCATTGGCGGTGCTTTTTGGTTGAATATTCTACTGACCCTTTTAGGCTACATCCCCGGCATCGTCCACGCGGTCTGGATCATTGCAAAACGCTAATGGTGAGATAAGCTCTTATAAAAGCTATAATATAAGGAAAGGAGATGAACGATGAAATATGTGTTGGGCATTGTCTTTACACTGGCGGTTTTGGGAGTGGGTGTGCTGTTGTTCGCCTGGTCCGGCATATACAACGTCGCTGCTACAAAGCCCCACTGGGGTATAACGCTATCCCTTATCGAGATGCTTCGTGATCGCTCCATCTCGGTACGCAGTGATGATGTCGGCGAGCCGGATTTGGATAACGCCAAACTCATGGAAGCCGCCTTAACTCACTACCACGAAATGTGCCGGCTCTGTCATGGGGCGCCGGACTACCAACCCGAGGAATTTGCCAAAGGTCTTTACCCGCATCCCCCAAACATGACCTCCGGGCATGTGCAGGAAGAGCGCAGCCGGGCGGAGATATACTGGATCGTGAAACACGGCATCAAGATGGCGGGAATGCCCGCGTTCGGGCCGACTCACAGCGACCCCGAATTGTATGGCCTCGTGACACTGACGATGGAGATTCCACAAAGGACTCCTGAAGAATACCGTCGTCAGGTCCAAAAGATGAGCTCGGAAGGAGGGCATGGTCGCGGGAGTGAATCGCCAGCTCATGGCGAGGCGGACCAGGGTCATCACTCACATTGACGTAGACCTGAATGAAGAGGAAACACAGCCGTTCGGCTTGATCGTCGAAGACCACAGCCAGATCGGGGAGGCGGTGCGCGGCTTGACCTGGATTGGCCACGACCATGTGAACGGCTTCCTGGCCGGGGGACTTGCCGCCTGGGAGACGAACGGGCGGTGATACAGGTGATGCTGCCCGGAACCCGAAGTGGTTGGGGGAAGAGGCTCAACACCTGCGGCGGTTAATGCCGAAGTAAACCGATGGAAAATAAGGACAAAAATAAGGAGGAATTATGAAAGCGTTGATTATTAGTGCGGACAATTTTGAGGACTCTGAGCTGCTGGTACCTTACTACCGCCTGAAGGAAGCGGGCGTCGAAGTGACATTGGCCTCTCTGAAACGCGGGGCCATCACCGGCAAGCACGGCTACGAAGTGGCCGTGGACAAAACCATTGATGAGGTCAACCCTGACGACTATGCAATCCTGGTCCTGCCCGGTGGAAAGGCGCCGGCGGAGGTGAGAAACGTGCCAGAAGCGCTGGAGATCGCCCGGAGCTTTTTTGCTGGCAGTAAACCGGTTGCAGCCATCTGTCACGGGCCGCAGATATTGATCAGCGCCGGTCTTTTGAAAGGGCGGCGCGCAACCTGCTACACGTCGGTGGCGGATGAACTGAAAAAAGCCGGCGCGCTCTATGAGGATCAGGAGGTGGTTGTTGATGCGAATCTGATCACGTCCCGGCAACCGGCCGACCTCCCTGCGTTCATGCGAGAGACCATGAAGCAGCTAAGACTTTAGTAGTAAGCGCTCATGAGCGGTCTGATCGCCCCCATAAATGAAAATAAACAGCGAACAGCAGAATATCGAACAAGGAACCGCAGGATGATGGAGAAGGATTGAACATCGTTGGTCTGGTCAGGTTATGGAGCCGGTTGATGGCATAGCCTTTATCGGGCGCAATCCGGGCGATCCGCGAAACGTCTACATAGCAACGGGTGATTCGGGAATGGGTCTGACGCACGGCACCATTGCCGGAATTCTGATTACGGACTTGATTATGAAACGCGAATGCGCCTGGGTGCCTCTCTACGACCCTTCGCGCAAGACGCTCCGCTCATCTCTAAGATTTGCCATGGAGAATATCAACGTTGTCGCGGAGTATGTTGAGGGCTATTTGACAGGCGGTGACGTAGACTCACCCGAAAAGATTGCACCGGGTGAAGGTGCGATCATTCGACACGGGCTGTCGAAGCTCGCTGTTTACCGTGATGAACAAGGAACACTACATGAACGCTCAGCCGTTTGTCCACACCTTGGGTGCATCGTCAGTTGGAACAGCTTGGAGAAGACTTGGGATTGCCCCTGTCACGGCTCAAGCTACGACCGATATGGGCGCGTAATCATCGGACCGGCGAACAATGATCTTGAGGGTGTGAAAGAATAATAAATTGATCGCCATCCCATCAGCACACGACAATAGCGGGTGTAAAGCATCTGTATCCATTATATGGCTTGATTATTTTCAGTATAAACAATAGTTTCAACAAACGCTGAAAGATAATAATATAATGAAATTGCTTGACAGGAGAGCATGTTTCAATATAAAGATATTTTCAACAAACGTTGAAAATGGTGATATAAATGAAAATTGAGGTTCAGCGTCTTGAACAAAAAGCAGAAAGCACCTTGAAACAGTGTCTGAACAAGATTCCCTTTGTTCAGATCAGTGATATCCGAAAAGAACCCACAGCGGTAGGCGCACGAACTGATTTTACTGTGGAGCTGACCGTTTATGGAATGAAACAGGTATTGGCAGTGGAAGTCAAAAGAACCGGCCAGCCTAAAGCAGCCAGAGAAGCAATTAACAGTCTTCTTCGCTGGATATCGCTTAACACCGGTGCATACGGGATTTTCATGGCCCCTTACATCTCGTCTCAAACAGCCGGAATCTGCCGACAGGAGGGAGTCGGATATTGCGATTTTGCAGGCAATTGCCTTTTGATGTTTGGCGGCGTTTACATTGAAAAAAGCGGGAATCCCAACCCTCTTTCGGAAAAGCGGGATCTGCGATCCTTCTATTCTCCGAAAGCTGCGAGGATTCTAAGGGTTATTCTCAACAATCCCCGAAAAACCTGGAAGATGCAGGAGCTGGCCAGCGAAGCGGAGGTTAGCCTTGGGCAGGCCGCAAATGTTAAAAAGCTTCTCGACAGTCGTGAACTGATAGAAAAGGCAGAGAATGGTTTTACTATTAAAGAGCCATATTCTCTACTTTCCGAATGGTCGCGGTATTATCTTTTTCGTAAAAATCGAACAAGAGATTTTTATTCACTTAAAAGTATACCGGATATCGAAGCTGAAATCGCGGATGTCTGTAAACGGAACAGGATTAATTACGCATTTACCGGCTTTTCGGGTGCGGCTCGTTTGACATCGGCTGTCCGTTACCAGCGGGTGATGGCCTATGTTGATGCCGAGGAAGATCATCTGCTAAAACTTTTTGAGTTCAAAGAAGTCGGGAGTGGAGCGAATGTAACACTTCTTATGCCATATGACGCCGGTGTTTTTTATGGTGTAACTGCAAAAGATGAAAGCCGCGTGGTATCACCAGTTCAGTTGTACCTCGACCTGATTGGCTTCAAGGGACGAGGAGAGGAAGCGGCAAATGCGCTTCTTGAAGAGGTAATCAAACCATTATGGTAACAAAGCGCGATTATACCGCAGAGGCGATAGCGGCGGCAAAATCTGTACTGATCGAACTGGTTCATCTCCTCGGCGAATACCGGGAGAATACGGTCCTGATTGGCGGCTGGGTACCGGAACTGCTGCACGATAGTCTCAAGTCAAGGTTTTGGTAAATAATTCAGTAACTATTCAGGTTCAAAGTGGCAAAGGCACAGAGGCACAAAGGGAAACCGATTTATATAGACTTTCAGAAAATTCATTTCGCAAGGCAGCAGGGAGGGGATAGGCTTTTGGGCGGCTGACGCCTTGAAAAAACTTGCAGCCATCCCCGACCGATAACGCAACAATGCCCAAGGGTCCACTGGAAGCTAACATGCGGGCTATTCTGACTCCTGACCCCTGAATTCTGACTCCTGAATTCTGAATACCTGAGTACTTACATTTCTTTTTCCTGGAGAGGTGCCATATGCGCAACCCTTTCATTCTTTACCTGCTCGTCTGTCTGTTAACACTGAACCTATGCGCCTGTGGTGAAGTGGCGATATTACCGGAACAGGCGGGCTTCGGTCCCCATCCGAAGCTGCCGCCGCCGAACCCCACATTATTACCCACTGTCAATATAGCTCCGGCCAAAGGCTGGTCTGCGGGCGAAACGCCAATGGCTGCCGATGGCCTTGCGGTGAACGCCTTTGCGACCGGTCTCGACCACCCGCGCTGGCTTTATGTTCTCCCCAACGGTGATGTACTGGTTGCCGAAACCAATGCCCCACCCAAGCCCGAAGGCAGTCAAGGCATTAAGGGCTGGATCATAAAGCGAGTCATGAAACGGGCGGGGGCGGGCGTACCAAGCGCCAATCGCATCACCCTGTTGCGCGACGAAAATGATGACGGCATTGCGGAAACGCGAACGGTCTTCCTGCAGGGGCTGAATTCCCCATTTGGCATGACGCTCGTCGGCAACGACTTTTATGTTGCCAATACCGACGGGCTTGTGCGCTTTCCCTATCGCACCGGCGAAACACAGATCACCGGGCCCGGTGTAAAAGTGATTGATTTGCCTGCAGGCCCGATCAACCACCACTGGACCAAAAACGTGATTGCCGGCCGCGATGGTTCGCTCCTGTACGTAACGGTCGGCTCGAACAGCAATGTCGGCGAAAACGGTATGGAAAACGAAGTCAACCGCGCCGCTATCTGGGAAGTTGATCCGGCAACGGGCCGTTCCCGCATCTTTGCCACGGGCTTGCGCAACCCGATTGGCCTGGCCTGGCAACCGCACAGTGGTGCACTCTGGACGACCGTTGCCGAACGCGATGAAATCGGCAGCGACCTGGTGCCCGACTATATGACCTCGGTGAAGGACGGCGCTTTCTACGGGTGGCCTTACAGCTATTTCGGCCAGCATGTCGATACGCGAGCCAAGCCGCCACGGCCTGACCGGGTGGCCAAAGCGATTGCGCCGGATTATGCGCTTGGCGCGCATACAACCCCACTCGGGCTTGTCTTCTATGCGGGTAATTTGTTGCCGACGCGCTTTACGGGCGGGGCATTCATCGGCCAGCACGGCTCCTGGAACCGTCAACCCCGGAGCGGTTACAAAGTGATTTTTGTGCCGTTCGCCGACGGGCAGCCTGCCGGGACACCTGAGGATGTACTCACCGGCTTTGTCAATGCGCGCGGCGAAGCGCTGGGCCGTCCGGTTGGCGTGGCAATCGATCGAATGGGCGCGCTGCTTGTTGCCGATGACGTTGGCAATATCGTATGGCGGGTGGCCCCCCGATAGGAATTTTGTGGGACGTGGTTGACAATAATGACAACATGAGATGTTTGCTTGTAACAAATTGAATAAAAGGGGGTATATGCCAAGAGCAGCGCCTTTGGATCCATAAGGGACATTACGACTTGCATCCAAATTTCGTTCCGAAATTTCTGATATTTTAATATAAGAGCACGCGTTAACGGTTTCTGAGAGCGTCAGGCTATTGGGGGGTGTACTGCTTCAGCGGTAGCCAAAATGATATTGGGGAAAGGGATAAAGAGGTGATACCGGCAACGGAATTATTTTTGTCCATGTTGTCAACAACCCCCCCAAATCTCCAGAACTGCTTTAAATGCGTAGAACAAAATTAGCGTGCCTTAAAAATCCTATTGCTGCTTTTTTAAAATATTGATAGGTATAATTACCCCGTTGGAGAGAAATTGCTTAAAAAATGCAAGGTTCCGTCATTGCGGCTGGCGCCTTATAAAGCGCACCGGCGAACGCCGGGAATGAAATGAAGCGATAGCGCTATCCATAGCTGGTGGCATGAATGCAGCAAGGCAGCTTATATAGACTTTCAGAAAATTCATTTCACTTGGCAGCAGGGAGGGGATAGGCCTATTGGCGGCTGACGACTTGAAAAGCTGCGGCCATCCCCGACCGATAACGCACCCAAAATCTTAATCTTGAAAGCTATATCTGCCATTTAAACATAAGCCATTACTACAACGGTGTTGATTTACACCCGTTGGAACACGAATTCAAAGGTGTGAAACCTATTTTTTTTCAGGGGTATCCACTTCGCTGGCGCATATACTACATGTTGTGGCTGATCCTAACAGAGTTAAACTGAACGATAAACAGCGATCTTACAACAAAGCGCTGTTTGTCCTTCCTTCTGTTCTGCCGTCCGCTCTGTACAACCGCAATAGGCTACGGTACAGCGGTTAAGGAAGCTTTCCCAGACCCGCGTAAGATAATTGCTGCAATTCCTGCAGATGTTTCATCTCACCTATTGTCTTGACAAGAGCCGCAAGCCGGTCGGCTATGCATTGTTTACAAAGGACGGCATTCATGATTCCCATGACTGAAAAACCCACCTATGAAGAATTAACAGAGCGGATTCTGGAATTTGAAAAAGCTGAACTTGAATGTAAGCGGGCATCTGAAGCGCTTCACCGCAGCCAGGCGATGTTGGCACGGACAGAGCGCATTGCGCATATTGGCAGTTGGGAATGGGATATTGCAACGGACAAGGTGACTTGGTCGGAGGAGTTGTTCCGCATTTTCCAGCTTGATCCCGACAAAAAAGAGCGCAGTTGGGCTGAACATTCGACTTTGTATCATCCTGAAGACATGGAAAGTCTATGTCAAGCTGTCGAAGCATCAGCAGCCAATGGAACGCCTTATGAACTGGAACTCCGCGCTTTACGGAAAGACGGCCAAATCCGTGTGTGCCTGGCGTGCGGGTTTGCGGAAACGGGATCAGACGGACGCGCTATGCGCCTATTTGGTTCATTACAGGATATCACCGAGCGCAAACAGGCCGAGGATGCGCTGCGCGAGAGTGAAGCAAAACACAGGCTCTTGTTTGACAACGCCAACGACGCGATCATCATCCATGACATGCAAGGCAGAATACTGGCTGCTAATCCGACAGCCTGCGAATGTCTCGGATACACCCATGCAGAGTTGATGGCCATGAACAGCGATCAGGTGGACTCACCGGAGCAAGCGCTGTACTTCCCGGATCGAATAGCCCGATTGATGGCGCATGGTCGCCTTTCCTTTGAAACGGTGCATCTGCATAAGAACGGCTCACCCATCTCAATAGATGTGAGCACGCGTCTGATCACCTGGGCGGGTCAACCAGCGGCGATGAGTATTTGTCGGGACATCACCGAGCAAAAACGGACGGAGGCGGCGTTGGCAAATGCCAAAAAACAATGGGAATCTACTTTTAATGCAATAACGGACTGGGTGTCCATCATAGACAAGGATCACAACATCATTCGGACAAACAACGCATTGAAACGTTATGTCAACCAAGCTCAACATAATGTTGTTGGAAAACGTTGCTATGAAATTGTACACGGGATGGATTGTCCCATCTCTGACTGCCCCATAAAACGCGCTGTCAAAAGCAGGCAACGCGAGGACATGGAATTTCAACTTGAAAATGACCGATGGGTAAAAGTTTCGGTCGATCCCATTAAGAACGAAAACAATGATGAATTGTTTGTGCATATTGTAAGAGACATCACCGACCGCAAGCGGATGGAAGCGAAAAAGGCTGAAATCGAAATCCAGAAACGACAACTCCAGAAAGCCGAAAGTCTCGGGCGCATGGCCGGAGCGATTGCCCATCATTTCAACAACCAGCTTCATGCAGTCATGGGGAACCTGGAACTGGCAATGGACGGCCAGGGGCTCGGTGACCTTACCGAAGCGCTGAAAGCGGCTCACAAGGCAGCGGAGGTCAGCGGACTGATGCTGACCTATCTGGGGCAAACACCTGGCAAACATGAACCCATAGACCTGTCCGAGGTCTGCCGCACAACTCTTACCCCGCTTCAGGCCGCAACCCCGAGAGGCATGATCCTTAAAGCCGATTTTCCCTCTTCTGGTCCGATTATCCGAGCGGACACAAACCAGATGCACCAGATTCTGACCAACATAGTCACCAATGCCCGGGAGTCCATTTCTGACAATCGGGGTACCATCAGCCTGACCATCAAGACGGTTTCTCATGCGGATATTTCCGCCACAAAGCGCTTCCCCATCGACTGGCAACCGCAGAGTATTCCGTATGCCTGTCTGGAAGTAACGGATACCGGCTGCGGGCTCACAAATAAGTGTATTGAGAAGATCTTCGATCCGTTTTTTACCACAAAGTTTACCGGACGAGGTCTGGGGTTATCCGTTGTAATGGGAATTGTAAAAGCACATGGCGGTGGAATCACGGTAGAAAGTGAACAGGGACGGGGAAGTGTCTTTCGGATTTTTTTACCGGTATCAACTGAAGAACGCCCTATCCAGCATGACCTGCCTGTCATGTCGGAAGCGCTACCGACCGGCAAAGCAGAAAAATTATCCAGGATTGAAGGGGGAGACACTGTCCTTCTGATCGAAGATGATGAAAAGGTGCGCAACATGGCCAAGGTGATGCTCACTCGCCTGGGCTATACGGTGGTACTTGAAGCAAAAGATGGCGTCGAGGCCATGGAAGTATTCCAACAGCACCAGGATAAGATCTGCTTCGTTCTCTCCGATTTGACGATGCCACGCATGAACGGATGGGAAACACTGTCTGCTCTGAGAAAGCTTTCGCCCAAAATTCCGGTGATACTGTCCAGTGGCTACGACGAGGCTCAGGTTATGGCAGGCGAACATCCTGAACGTCCCAATGCATTCCTGGGAAAGCCTTATAAACTTAAGGGGCTTAAAGAAACGATCAGCCGCGTTCTGGCGGATCATGAATAGCTTTACAGATAAAGATTTTGGGTGCGTTATCGGTCGGGGATAGCCGAAGAAAACCTATGCCCTCCCGGCTGCCTTCCCAAAATCTTTATCTTGAAAGCTATAGCAGCGGTTTCGATGTGGGAAGCGGGATGTACGTCCATAAACTCAAGGTCGACCATCACGTCGCAAGAAAGATGGTGGTTTTAAGTCTA
>Ga0351884_1040_pt1 | contig 42296 bp, 35 predicted proteins | sample BONcelFGM3001F15_FD_206773 | JGI IMG/M metagenome (GOLD analysis project Ga0351884, IMG submission 206773) | Enriched cells from coal bed in the Powder River Basin, Montana, United States - BONCAT cells FGM rep3 HSBNCT.FGM.300.1.F15 ...
ATAACAGAAATATTATGAGAGAGTGGGAAGACTGGTTTTTGGAAATAGCGAGAGGGTGAAGTAATCCTTCGGCTTCGCTCAACAATCAAGTAAAAATTATGCCCGAACGATTTTGTAGAAGCAATTCTTACAATTAGCGTGAAACATTTCAATTTTTAGTTCATCCACTAGATCAAGTCGGTTTAAGGCAGGTTTACCCTGGTAAAATTTTATTTTTTCAAAAACCTCTCATTCACTTTCTTATACCATTTAACATTTTTCCAGTTTTCCCAGTAAGGGTGACTGTAGTTCCATGGCGTTATACCCCAGAAACCATAATCCGAGGCAAAGTTCATACACTCCTCGCACCATTCATACAGCCAATGCCAGTCAAGAAATTTGTTATCCATATGCCACCAGGGTCCCCATGCTTCAGTTGTTACAAGTGGAGCTGCAATTTCATTTGACCATTCCTTGGCGGACTTCATACGGTTCATCATATCTTTTTTTAGCATAGGTTTCATGCCCTTCATGGCTTCGGTAATTTTTCGCATGTAATCGGAGTAGTTGGTGTCACTGTTTCGAATTTTATTCATATTGTCAAACTGTGAACGAGATAGAAATCTGGGACTCTGTGAAAGCCAAAGATGCAGTTCAAGAACATCCAGACTTTTTAGTTTCATGTATCTTATATCTTCCCAAAAATCTGTAAGTGAGTATGTAAAACGTAATCCGGGATATTTAGTTTGAAAATGTATGAGAGAAGAATCTAACAACTCATATACATAATTCATCTGATTTGTGTTCCACTTCATTTCGCAGGATTTTGGAATTAGACTAACAGAATTTTTGTTTTTTAAGCTATCGATTAATTTGCCAAACGGGCTGAAGTAAGGAAATTCCTGATCGAGATCAACGTAAACAACATTATCTAGAAGACTATGTTTCATTAACATATCTAAAACTTTCTCCCACGCCGCCCAATATCTATGTCTATCTTGAAAATTACTTTTTATATCCGGGTACTCTTGACAGTCCATATTCCATGTTGAAAGGATGATATTTAACTTTTTTTTCTTTGCAACGGTTAAGAAGCTTATCAGTTCTTTCACAATTTCATGTTTGTACTCTTTATCGGTTGGACCCCAATTATATTCAGGATATGCCGGAATTGTAATTATCTGATTTAAACTATCAAGTGATCCTATAATAAGCGGAAAAGCTTCTATTCGGATAGTGTTGAATCCTCGATCAGTAAGTTCGTTAATAACTTTTTCAAAGTTTTCATAACTTCCTCCTTTGTGGTGCATATAAAGCCAGGAAAAATCCCACATAGCAATTGTCATTCTTTTTGGTGCGAGATCATTTCGCATATCGTATTTTTCTTCAGTAGTTTGGCCGAACGACATATTAGAAAAGAATATATAAGACAACAAAAAAAGCAAATATATTTTTTTCATGAACAGTATCCTTATTTTATTCTATAAAAACAATTTTTTTTATCAACGATAATTACAATATACATTTTTCTTGGATAGTATCAATAAAATTCTCTACTCGATTTTTCCTGCATTTATTTTTATAAAAATATAATTTGACTTGACAAATGGGCATTTTTGTAATAAATTGACTCAGCTTTAAATAGCGCGAAGTTTATATTTTTTTGGTGGGTAAAATTTTATGCAAGAAAAAATCGTTGAGATTCTGCTGCAATTGATTACAGGAATCAAGGAGCACAAGGTAATTGAAGAGAGCGAAATAAACAGATTGATTGAAAAAGGATACACACAAACCGAAATTAGCGCCGCATTCAGCTGGCTATACGATAAAGTTCAATTTGGCGAGAGCCTATTGACCGATACCGTTGAGATTTCACCAAAATCATATAGAATATTTCATGAAGCGGAAAAAATGATTCTATCGCCGGAAGCCCGCGGATATCTGATGCAATGTTATGAGATGGGTTTGATTGACGAATGGGATATGGAATATATTGTCGACCGTGTTGTGTTTTCGGGCTTTTCCAAAGTTACAATCGGCGAGATAAAATCATTAGTTATGTCGGCTATCTTTGATTTTGACGATTCGGATAGAATCGGAAGCAGAATTATGCTCAATTCCAAGGATACGGTTAATTAAAAAAACTAATAAGAGATTTTCATTTAAATAATTTTCTCGCCTTAGATAAAACTTTTAAAAACTATTCGGGATACCTTTACTGATGTCGAAATCGTTGATAATTGTAGAGTCTCCATCAAAAGCAAAAACAATTAATAAGTATCTGGGTAAAAAATTTGTGGTGGAAGCTTCGGTGGGCCATATTAAAAACCTGCCTAAGAGCAAACTAGGGGTTGATATCGAGAATGGCTATTTGCCCAACTATGTTACAATTCGCGGCAAAAGCGAAATTGTGAACAAACTTAAAAAACTGGCCAAGTCATCCCAAGAAGTTTTCATAGCAACTGATCCTGACCGCGAAGGGGAAGCAATTGCTTTCAACATAGCGGAAGAAATCAAAGATAAAAATACAAAGATACACCGCGTTTTGTTCCATGAGATAACAGCTGATGGAATAAAAGAGGCAATGGCTTCACCGCGTGATATCGATTATAATCTGGTCAATTCACAGCAAGCCCGCAGGGTAATGGATAGGTTGGTAGGCTATAAGATAAGTCCCTTCCTCTGGAAAACGGTTTATATGGGTTTATCGGCAGGCAGAGTCCAATCCGTTGCATTACGCCTTATCTGTGAAAAAGAAGAACTGATAAAAAGTTTTAAGGAAACCGAATATTGGTCGATTCTTGGGGATTTTGAAACGGAGAAAAAGCAGAATTTTTTTGCAAAGCTCTATAAGGTCGATGGTAAGGAGCTGATTGTTCCGGAAGAAAAATTTATAGAAGAATTAAAGGCGAAAAATAAATTAGAAAATTTCTATTTTATTTCCAATAAAGAGCATGCCGCAGAAATAAAAGAGAAGATTCTGAACGAATCTTATAGTATAAAGAGTATTACCAAAAAGGAAAGCAAGCGGAATCCGCCGCCTCCTTTTATCACAAGCTCACTGCAGCAGGAAGCCTCAAGAAGATTGAGATTTTCCGCTAAAAAAACTATGATGGTTGCCCAGCAGTTATACGAAGGCGTTGAACTTGGAGCGGAAGGACCGGTTGGTCTTATAACTTATATGAGAACCGACTCCACCAGATTAAGCAACGAAGCCATAGAAAAAGTCAGAAGCCATATTCTCAGCAATTACGGACCGGAATATCTTCCTCCGGCTCCACGGATTTTCAAGAAAAGCAAAAGCGCCCAGGATGCCCATGAGGCGATTAGACCGACATCAATAGACTACTCCCCTGAAAGTATAAAAAAACTTCTTAGCCATGACCAGTTTGCCCTGTACGAACTTATCTGGAATAGATTTGTGGCGTGTCAAATGACGCCAGCCATACTTGACCAGACCTCAATCCTAATTGAAGGCGGAATATTTCTCTTTAAGGCTACCGGCTCAATTTATAAATTCCGCGGATTCTTACAGGTTTTCGATGATTCATTGAGCAACAGCGATAAAGCAAAAGATGACGAGGATAAAGAACTGAATAATCTTCTGCCGGCTGATTTATCCGAAAAGGATAAACTTGCGATATTGGAAATATTGACACATCAGCACTTTACCAAACCCCCTGCCCGTTATGCGGAAAGCTCTCTGGTCAAGGAATTGGAATCACGGGGTATCGGAAGGCCTAGTACCTATGCGCTTATTATCAGCACATTGCTGGATAGAAAATATGTAGAACAGCAGGAGCGAAGACTATTTGCTACCGATTTGGGAATGGATGTAAATAAAATTCTGTTAACCCATTTTAATGAAGTGTTCGATGTCCAGTTTACGGCAAAGATGGAAGATGAGCTTGATACAATTGCCACAGGCGGTAAAAGCTACAAAGAGGTTTTGGATGATTTTTATATTCCATTTAACAATATATTAGAAAAAGTGGAGAAAAAAGTGGACGATATTAAAGGATCGCTCCAGGAATCCACAGATGTTATCTGTGAAAAATGCGGGAAACCCATGATAATAAAGTGGGGAAGGAACGGCAAGTTTATGGCCTGTTCAGGATATCCTGATTGTAAGAACACCAAACCGGTAGATGGCGAAGATCAGAAACCAACCGGAGAGATCTGTGACCTTTGCGGCGCTGAAATGATTTTCAAGGTGGGAAGATATGGTAAATTTATGGCATGCTCAAAGTATCCAGAATGCAAGAGTACCAAACCGATTACCCTTAAAATACCTTGTCCGAAATGCGCAAAAGGTGAGCTGGTTGAAAAAAAGACAAAGACAAAAAGAACATTCTATGGCTGCTCCAAATATCCGGAATGCGATTTTGCTTCATGGGATAGACCGGTAGGGACGGAGTGCCCGGATTGTAAACATCCTTATCTTGTTGAAAAGTACAATCAGAAGAAGGGAAGTTTTATAAAGTGTCCCGGTTGTAAAAAAGAGTTCGATAAAAATCTCGAGCCTTTGACAACAGAAGAATAGCAAAAATGATTAATTATATTAAAGAATTCCTTTCTTATCTTGAAGTAGAAAGGAATCTTGCCGGCAACACTATTTCGTCCTATGAGAACGATTTATTGCAGTTCCATAATTATCTTGTTTCATTATTCAAAAAAAATGATTATAATATTAATGAGATCGATCAAAAAATTATAAGGAACTATCTTAGACATCTTCTTGTTAATAATATTAAGAAAGTTAGTATAGGGAGAAAAGCCGCAGCTATAAGATCGTACTTTAGATTTTTATCTAAAAGAAAATATATCCAAAAAAATCCGTCATCCAACATTATCTCACCGAAGGCGGAGAAAAAACTTCCGGTTTTTGTTGATGAAAAATCAATTGAAAAAATGATGAAACTGCCCGATCCTGAAATTATTACCGGACTTAGAGACCTTGCAATATTAGAGCTGTTTTATGGCTCCGGGATTCGCGAAAGCGAACTGCTGGAGTTAAACCTATCAGGTTTAAATTTGTCAAAGAATATTATGAAGGTTTTCGGAAAAGGAAGTAAAGAGAGGATTGTTCCGGTTGGTTCACGCGCGGCAGAAGTTTTAAGCGAATACCTGAAAAGAAGGAATGAGCTCTTTTCCAAAGAGACGGATGAGAATGATAAAAAAACAGTTTTTCTTACTAATCACGGCAAGAAGTTTTACAGAACAGGAATTTATAATATTGTAAAATTTTATTTATCCAAAGCTTTCGGCGGTGATAAATGCAGCCCTCACGTTTTAAGGCATACCTTTGCTACCCATCTTTTAGATAGAGGCGCTGATATAGAATCAGTTAAGCAGATGTTGGGGCATTCGAGTTTATCAACCACTCAAATTTATACCCATGTTTCCGTCGATTATCTTAAAAAAATTTATAATAAAGCTCATCCGAAAGCGGATATTGATACTGAATAGAAGCAGCAAAAGGTATTACCGCCTTTTGCAACCTTAATATAGATATAAGGAGGATTGAAGATGAACGTAAAATTCACGGCAAGACACTTTAAAGCGCACGACACACTGAAAGATCATGCGCAGTCGAGTATTGAAGGTTTAACAAAGTTCTACGATGGTATTCTTAGCGCTGAAATTACCCTCAGTTTCGAAAAGGTACAGAACAGCATTAAAGTAGCTGAGATTACTTTAGGAGTAAACGGAAAAACGCTTAAATCGACCGGAAAAAGTGAGGAATTTATTAAATCAATCGATCAGGCAGTTGAAAAAGTTGAAGTCCAGTTAAAAAAATATAAGGACAAGATAAGAGACGTAAAAGCCCCGGACATTGAATAATTAAATAAATACTATAATTAAGGCGGCTTTTGCCGCCTTCTTTGTTATATATCGTAAGCAGTAATGCTAAACCGGAATTATGCAATAGAGAATAATTGCCAATCCTCAATACAATCTTAGTGCAAATTAATTCTAGTCCTCCAGCGGCGGATAAGATCACTCGGATTGACAACTATATTTATTTCTGTAACTTTATAAGACCCATAGTTTTGTGTTTCTATTGCATAATCCGGGATTAATATTGGTTTATTTTTGTTTTTATAAAAAAAATAAAAAAATCGATGGCTGATCAGCCACGGCTGATTCAAACGCTATAATTAATTTGCGTTTGAATGTATCGAAGCCGACATGGTGCTTTTTTATTGCATAATTTCGGTTTATTGCTACTCTTACTGAGCCTTAGTCGAAGTACCGATGGGTTGAAGGATGCAGCTTCTTTAATACACTACTTTGTTACTATACCGCGGCAGAGCTTTGTCGAAGGATGTAGCTTTTATTATTTACTATTCCTAACCGCTGAATAGTAACATTTATTTTCCCTTCAACCAATAAAACTGCGACACTATTCCCCCTCTTGCTAGAGGGGGTGATTATAGAGTGAGCAATATTATGGTTTCATTTATTCCGGAATTCACTCGACCCCATCGACCCTAAGGCAAGACTCAGGGTAAACTTACTTAGGAACTGCCGCGCTGCTAAAGGACGCAGCTTCGTAACTTTCAATCGATCTTTTACCAAGATATCACCGCTTTGGTTCCTTAGCTTCGTCGAAGGATGCAGCTTCTTTAATACACTACTTTTTACCGCCGAATAACAACTTGACATATTGAGATTGAATTATTGACTTTCCTTTTTGAAATAAAATTTGATATTAGCAGGATATGATTTAATAATAAAAATGAACTTGCCATGCTTAACTTAGAAAATTTAAAAGAAATACGAAAAAAAAATATTAAGGTGGGATTCCTTTATAACGAATGTAAAAACAAATTTGGTCTTGTACCGCTAAACGGTGAGGTTGGCTTTGAAAATTTTATAGGTGATAAGAATATTCATAGACCCGGATTGGCGCTTGCAGGATATGTTGAGCTTTTTACATATGGCAGGGTTCAGGTGTTTGGCAATACAGAACTGCGCTATTTGAATCATCTCAATTACGAAGAAAGGATTAAGGCGGCAAGCACTTTGTTTGAATTCCCAATTCCATGTATAATAGTAACCAATAACAATATCATGGATGAGGGTATTTTAGATCTGGCAAAGAAGAAAGGTATTCCTATATTCGGCAGCGGACTTTCTACCACAAAATTTAATTATTTCTTAAGTGATTTTCTTGATGACCAATTCAGTTCGCAGACTGTGGTTCATGGCGCATTTATAGATGTTTATGGTATTGGGATTCTCTTCGTCGGAAGGTCGGGAATCGGAAAAAGTGAGATCGCCCTTGATTTAATAGAAAGAGGCCACAGATTGGTCGCCGATGATGTTGTTATGATCACCCGTAAGGGAGAGGGAATTTTGATCGGCTCCAGCAACGAAATAGTCAAACATTATATGGAAATCCGTGGATTAGGACTCATCGACGTCAGAAGCATTTTTGGTATCCGCTCAATACGGTATCAGAAAAGGGTGGAGGTTTTGGTTGAACTGGAAGAATGGAAGGATAACAATAATTATACCCGTACCGGTCTGGATGAGGATAAAATATCAATACTCGGCGTTGAAATTCCTCATATCAAACTTCCGATATTCCCCGGAAAAAACGTGACAGTAATCAGCGAGGTTATCTCTCTTAATTATCTCTCGAAACATTACGGTATTGATTCCGCCCAAGTTTTTGCAAAAAAACTACAGGATACAATTGAAACAAAGACGGCAAAAAGAACCGAAAATAAGAGGATAATAAATTATTTCGAACATGATTTCGAATAGTTGATATGATATGAAAAATTTATTAAAATTATATCTTGTTCTTATTGTTTTTATTTTCGGCTGTAATGGCCGCAACGATAAAAACAGTAATGGAGAAATACGGAAGGGAGGAACGCTTAATATCGCATTGGTCAACGATATTGATTCATTCAATCCGGTTGTTTCTACGGATATAGTTTCGGGCGCGGTACAAGATATAATTTTTCCGGCTCTTGTCTCTATGAATTGGAATGATTCACTCGGATATAGCGATTACGAACCATTGCTGGCATCTTCATGGTCAGAGCTTCCGGAAACGTACAGTATTATTTTTAATCTTCGTAATGATGTATTTTGGAGCGACGGCAGGAAGGTTGGATTTGAGGATATTTTATATTCCTACAAGTTGTATTCCAATCCTGCTTCAGCCAGTCCCCAGCAATTTTTATTTGAAGGCTTTTATAAAAATGAAAAATCGGAAGTTGATTTTGGAAGAAGTCTTAAAAAACTGAATGACTCATCCTTTATGGTAATTTATACCCGAAAAATTCAAAATCCGTTACAATTGGCTATTCTAAAAATTGTGCCGGATAATTATTACGGATCGGATTTTAGGAAATTGAGGGAAAATTCCAACAGCATGAATCCCTTAAGCGCCGGACCATATCTGCTTGAGAAATGGGAGATGAACCAAAGAATAGTTCTATCGGGAAACAATAATTATATCCTTGGTTCCAAAGCTAATATTGATAAAATAATTTTTAAAATATTACCGGATTACACAACAAGGTTAACCGGTCTAAAAACCGGTGAAATTGATTTTATGGAGGGGATAAAGCCTGAAGATGTAAGCGGACTTAAAAAATCATATCCCGATATCGAAACAATTTCTTTGAGCGGAAGAAATTATGAGTTTGTCTGCTGGAGTAATATAGATCATAAGCTGTACAGAAAGGATGGTCAAATAAAGCCGCACCCGCTTTTTGGAAAAAAGGAGATACGTACAGCCCTCGCTCTGGCAATAGATAGGGAAGAATTGATAGAAGGATCACTACAGGGTTTAGGGGAAGTCTGCAATGGACCGATATCTCCGATTTTTAAATGGGCATTCAATGATGATTTGAAGCCATTGGCATATGACCCCGGAAAGGCTCTTCAGATTCTGGAATCCGAAGGATGGTATGATAGCAACAGGAATGGAATTCTGGATAGGCAGGGCAGGGAATTTAGTTTTTCTCTATTTATTAATTCCGGTTCGCCGAGGAGAGAATTTGCCGCTAACATGATTAAAAATTACCTGCATAAAATCGGTATCGAGGTAAAGATAGAAAAACTTGAATGGAATTTATTCGAAACAAAAATAATAAACCGTGAGTTGGATGCATTTATAAATGGTATGGCTGTATCTTCCGATATTAACCCATACGAATTTTGGTATTCTGATCTTAATAAAGCTTCAATGAATGATGCAGGTTACCAAAACAAACAGGTAGATAGGTTGATCGAAACCGCAAATAACCTTGATAGGAAACTTTCTGCGCCTTACTGGAAAGAATTTCAAAGAATGATATTCGATGACCAGCCCTGCGCGTTTTTATACTGGTATCCGAATATAATCGGGTATAACAAAAGAGTTAAAAACGTGAAATCGAACATCTGGGATTCTTATAATCAAATTTCTAATTGGTGGCTATCAAATTGAAATTGAATTATGCAATTCTATCGTGACAATGGAATTTTAATATTCTCTTCAATATAATTGTTAAAAGATTTATTAAATTTGCTATCAAGAAAAACCTTTTAACGGTTACCGCATCAAATTAAATATTTAATAGATTAAACTAATAAATTGAAGGAGACGCTTTTGCTGTTAAAAAATTACAACTTTAAATTTAAATTGAGTGTTGGTTTCGGAATTATAATTTTTATGATTCTTTCAATGGTTGGTATTACACTCAACAATATCAGTCGTATCTTAGATACCAGTGAAATGATCAACAAAAAAAATACGATCCGTGATGGGATTGGTAATTCATTGTATGCTCACTATAAATGGGTAAATTCATTATCTTATATTTTGATCACCAAGCCGGGAACAACATCCCTGGATATTGAAAAAGATTTTAAGAAATGCTCCTTCGGAAAGTGGTTGCAGAGCGATACGAAGAGCATGGCTGTTGAGTTAGTTCCCGAATTGGGCAAGATGATTTCCGATGTGGAAGTGAGTCATCAGAAGATGCATGAATCCCTTCATAAATTGGAAGAGGTAATGAAAGATGTTAATAAGGGTGTTGCTTCAAGGGAGACTCTCGTAAAGCTTTTTGATGATGAAACATATTCAAATTCACAAAAAGTAATTAATATTTTAAGTGAAATGCGAATAGTTATTAAAGATAATGTTACAAAAGATATTGCCGAAATGGTGAGCAACGTTATAAGTATCAGAACTTATATTCTGATCGTCTCAATGATTGTTATTTTAATTGCAATTTTTCTCTCAATTATAATTATAAATGCTATAACTAAGCCCGTGAAACATATAATTGAAATTGCCAACAGAATAATGTCCGGAGATCTTACAAGAAAAATCAATATTGATTCCAAAGATGAGATGGGTATGCTGGGAGAATCGATCAATAGAATGGTTGATTCACAGCGTGATCAGATAAGATTTATATCAGAAGAGGCAGAGAGAATTAACGAATCATCCGATTTGCTGCTTAAGTTAAGCGAGAAAGCCACCTCTGTTTCCCACGCTCTATCCAGCCAAACAGGAAATGCGGCAGAATCCAGCGGACAGGTTTCCGATAATATTAACACTGTTTCAACTGCTTCTGAGGAGATGACCTCTTCGGTCCGCGAGATATCGAGAAGTACTTCCGCTGCATCGCAGATATCGCATGAGGCAATAGTAAAAGCGAACAATGCCGGAGATGTTATTGCAAAACTCGAAAAAAGTTCTTCGGAAATAAGCAATATACTTAAATCCATTACAAATATTGCAGAGCAGACAAATCTTCTTGCCCTTAATGCAACAATTGAAGCTGCCCGGGCAGGTGAATATGGAAAAGGTTTTGCTGTAGTGGCAAATGAAGTGAAGGAACTTGCCAAAGAATCGGCAAAGGCTTCAGAAGATATTTCTGAAAAAATCAGGGTAATCCAGGAAGATAGCAGGAACGCCATTTTTGCGATAACCGGCATCGTAGAGATTACAAATCATATAAGCGATATTGCTAATACAATCGCCTCTGCGGTCGAAGAGCAGGCGGTAACAACGTCAGAGATATCAAGAAGTCTTTCAGATGCCGCCCATGGAGCAAATTCGATGGCTGGTATTAATCGTGAGATAGCCTCAGGCGCCGATGAGTACACTAATATAGCGGTAAATGTAAAGGAGTCATCAATTGAGATTGAACAAATGGCATCAAAATTAAAAAATCATTTAAAAGAGAAATATATTATTTAGTCTTCCCCCGCAAAATGGATTGTTTTTTTCAGCAGGTTATTGTAAATTTTTGACCTTTAACCTGCTGATAAAATATTCTAAAACAGTAAAAGGTCGCTTGTGCACATTCAGGTAAAATATCCCTCTCCGGCTTTGGCCGAATATGTAAAATGTTATTGGATATTGGAGTCCGACAAAGTTGGGCACCGTGAACTTGTATATCCAACGGGGGAGAGCCAAATGATGTTCCATTTCAGAAAACCCTTTTGGAGTACAAAACCGGATGGAACGACTTCACTTCAGCCGCGGTTGTTTATAAGCGGTTTGAATACATCATATAGAATAATTGAAGTAAAAGAATCCTGTGGAGTGATTGGAGTTTGCTTCTACCCTTATTCCCTAAAAATGTTACTCCCATTTTCACTAAAAGAATTGACGGATATCGATCTGCCATTTGAGGACGCGTTTCCGGGATTCAGAGAATTGGAATATCAAATTGAAGAGCGCCGTAATAATTATGAACGGATTGCTCTCATTGAGGCAATCCTGATTAGATCATTACGCCGCCCCATAACACATTATTCTGCAATCAGGAATGTAGTAAATGCAATTGAACAGACAAAAAACGTCAAAAGGGAAAACATTATAAGCAAGTATCCATTTTCCGAAAAACAGCTGGAAAGATTATTTAATTCACATATCGGAGTATCCCCTCACCGGTTTATCGAACTTTTAAGATTCCGCAGAGCCGTAAAAATGATAAATTCCCCACTCGATTTAACCAGTATAGCCATAGATTGCGGCTATTATGACCAATCGCATTTTATAAAATCCTTTAAAAGATATACAGGTCTGACTCCCGGTGAATTCAGGGTAAAATATGGAGACGCAGAGATAGGATAAGAGCTGATCTCTTCCGGAAAATGTCGGTTTTCTACAATCCAATTATATAATAATTCAATATATTCATTCTTCAAATATAATAGGAGAATGAATTATGAACTATCTTTTTGAAAAGGCGGAAGCTTACCTTAATGAACTCAGTATCGAAATACCTGAGCGCGCTATTGGCACAGAGGGTAACCTCAGGGCGACTCTGTATTTTTCCGAGATAATGAAGAGGTTCAATTTTAAGATTACCTCTTTGAAATTTGACTGTATTGATTGGGTTCACAGGAAATCAGAACTTGTATCCTCCGGGAAAACTTATCCGGTTCTTGCCTGCCCCTATACTCTTCCCTGCAATGTTTCATCTGAGCTTGTAATAATTAGTGAAAGAACAGCATTTAAGAACAAAAATATTTCGGGAAAGATAGCATTATTGAAGGGTGATATAGTCAAAGAACAGTTAATACCAAAGAATTTCAAGTTTTATAATCCGGAAGAACATCTTGAATTGCATGAATTATTGGAAAATAGCGGTCTAAAAGCAATAATAGCTGCCACATCCAGAGATCCGGGATTGGCTGGCGGTATGTATCCATTCCCTTTTACCGAGGATGGGGATTTTAATATTCCATCGGCTTATATGAAGGATGTTGATGGAGAAGAATTTGCTGAGTGCCTAGGTAAAACAGTTTCACTTATCATCGATTCAAATCGAATCAGCTCTAAAGGTTATAATATCTCGGCTAATATTGGAAACGGTGCTGGTAAAAAAATTATTGTCTGCGCTCATATCGATAGCAAACTGGGATCCCCCGGGGCAATCGATAATGCCTCCGGTGTTGTAGTGCTGATGTTGCTTGGAGAACTGCTCGAAAAGTATTCAGGAAAATTTGATATTGAATTAGTTGCCCTGAACGGTGAAGACTATTTTTCAACCCCCGGTCAGTTGAAATACCTGGAGAAACTGGAAAACGAAAAATCTGAAATTGAACTGGTAATTAATATGGATGGAGCAGGCTATTATGAAGTTAATACAGCTATATCAACATATAATTGTGAACCTGAATTCGATGATCATATTAATGCTGTTTTTTTAAAACGGAAAAGCATTGAGAGGGGAGAAGAGTGGGTTCAGAGCGATCACAGTATGTTCGCCCAGCAGGGCATCAAGTGCATCGCAATAACCTCGATGAATATGATAGAAAAATTATGTTATGATGTAACCCATACTGAAAAGGATGTTCCTGAAATTATTGATTGCAGAAAACTTGTCGATATTGCTGCGGCAATTCGCGATTTTATTGATAGCCTGTAAAATGAGGGGCTAACTAAATAAAATCCACTCCGTGGCAAGCAATGTTATTTATTCGCCACAGCAGTCTGTCGCAGATAAACAATTCACGGACACTGTCCTCCGTATGCTACGGACAGTGTCCATTTATTCATGTACTGCTAAACCGTTTGTAGTAAGATAAAATCAACCTATCAATATAGTCAATTCTGTATTTGCTTTTATGAAAAAAGTTTCTTACTTTTGACAAAAAAGGAATGTATGAAAAAATTGGCGCCGATATTATTACTCATCATGTTCTATTCGGTTTTGCATTCACAGTACTCATTTCAAAAAATACTGACCATACCTTACGGCAGTCGTCCCGAACAGGTGAAGATCAGGCATGAAAATGATGGAGTTTATGGTCCAAAATACTTTTCTGTGGTTAGTAATTATTTTTATATATTGGATTCGGAAAACGGGAAACTAAAAACCTTTGAAGAAAGCGGTTCCTTGGTTAGTTCGGCTGATGTTTCGTTTGATGCCACATCGTTTTCTGTCAATAAGAATGGGGATATCGGGTTGAATTTTCCGGAAACCGGTATCCTTGCTGAATACAGGGATAAGGAGAACCCGATAAATTTCGGTAAAGGCGTATCAACTATTTTTAGAAAATCCGCTCACAGTTTTATTTTTAGAAACGGAACCTATGAATGTGAAATTAAATCAAAGATGAAAATTGCCTCAGTCCGCTACCTCAATCAGGATAAACACTACAATTTTTATTTTGACGTTGAATCCTTTCTTCAGGAAATTCCATGCAAAGTAAAGCGAGAAGTTTATGTTATTGGCAAATATGGGGATTTAAGAACCAGAATTGTGATTCCGCAGATTTATTATGCCTATCTTCCCCATGATCTCGAGGTTGATGAGGACGGGAATATTTTTCATCTGGTTGCCAACAGGGATTCCCTTGAACTGGTTAAATGGCTGCCGGATCGGAGCGCTGAAGTAGGCAATGATTCTGAAATTAATTATCCTCACGGGTATGAAAAAGTTTTCCATTACAACAGCCAAACAACAGAACCTGAATCTACGTCCGAAACGGTTCCTTACAATCTTAACAAGGTGATGGTTGATAGGGATGAATCCTTGGTTATAGCCGATACATATTATAAGCTGGAGTGGACTTGTCAGCCGGTAAATAAATCCAATGGCTTGGTGTTGGCTTCCGGCGGAAAATATATCAGGACTCCGGATTGGATTGTTATAGGCAATAATAAACAAATGCCGTATAAGTGGGGAGGTTTCAGTACTTTGAATGATTTTTTATCCGGTGTATCGGGCGGTAAATTTGCCGGTGATAACAATTGTACCGGTTCCGGCAGCAGCGCGGTTGTTGGAGTAGATTGTTCGGGTTTTGTATCGCGCTGCTGGAAGCTTTCCTCTCACTATGCCACTTCAATGATGCCCGGAATTATTAATCAATACTCATCATGGTTTGATCTGAAAAAGGGTGATGCAATTCATAAGGTCGGGCATGTCCGCCTATGTGTTGGTCATAATAATAATGGTACCCTCCGCGTTATTGAAGCATCCGGTGTTGACTGGAGGGTTTCTTACCGCGACTATTCATATAATAATTTAACAGGATACGCTCCGTACAAATTTAAGAATATGATTGATCCTGTAAATAATGTGAGCTTTGAAAAAACTGCAGACCAATTTACGGTAAAGAGCTATCCGAATCCGTTTAATGGTAAAATCAACTTTATAATCAATTCACCAAGTGATAGGAAAGCAAGATTTGAAATTTATGACAGCTTTGGCAGATTAGTTACGGGTTCAGAGATTGAAATAAATAGCGGTGAAAATTCATTTTCCTGGAATTCCACCGGTTTTGACGGTGTGCCGGTATCAAGCGGCGTTTACTATTATAGAATTCGTGATCGAGAAAATAAAAATATATTTATAAACAAAATTCTTTTAATCAGATAGAATAAGTAAGAGGTATGCGATGAAAAAAATGTTTTACCTAATTCTGCCGCTATTGTTTTTCTCTGCCCTTCTGGGGCAAGTTAAGAACCAAAAGATTGAGAGCTTAATCAGCAAAGGAGAGTTTGCGAGAGCCGAAAAAATGATCAATGACGAACTTGTAAATAATAAGAATCTTTCGCCAATCGATAAATTGGATTTGAAATATGAAATCGAGAGGATGGATCGAATACGGATCGATTTCACGAAATCTGAGAAAGATGTTTTGGATTATATTAAAAAATATATTCCCGTTGTTACAAAAAAAGATATTAAAAAGTGGGAAGATGAAAAATCCCTGGAGGTTATGCTTATTGATGGAAAAAAAATGTACTTCAATAGCGCTGCCCGTAACCTGTTTAGAATTAACAAGGAATGCAGGGAAATAAAGTCCAAACAGGACACTTCAAAACCTATTGAGGGGTTTAACCTGAATAATCATCTAAATGAAATTATTTCAGAAGCTCTCCAAACCAATAAAATGTCTGTAAAACCGATAAGGTATAGAATTGATTATTCTGTTACGCTTAATGATGGGGTTGTACCGGCAGGTGAAGTTGTCAGGTGTTGGCTGCCTTTTCCGCGGGAGGTGGAGGGTAGGCAAGAAGATATTAAAATAGTATCGGCATATCCTGAAAATTATATTCTATCCGATAATAACAGCCATATGCATCGTTCTTTGTATTCTGAACAGGTTGTTGAGAATGGGAAAAAGGTGAAATATTCCGTATCTTTCGAGTATACCTGTTATGCCCATTATAATAAGGTAGATCCCCAACAAGTAAAGCCTTATAACTTAAATGATGTGGATTACAAAAAATACACATCCCAGAGGGAGCCTCATATTGTATTTACGGATGAATTGAAAAAAATATCCTCTGAGATTGTTGGCGATGAAAAGAATCCATATCTGATTGCAAGGAAGATTTTTGCATGGGTGGATGGTTTTGCACCCTGGGCAAGCGCGCGCGAATACTCAACATTAAGGAATATTCCCATGTACTGTATTGAAAACAAGCATGGTGATTGTGGAATCCAGACCCTGCTTTTTATGACTTTGGCAAGAATGAACGGTATACCGACAAAATGGCAGTCCGGATGGGAGCCGACTACAATGCATGATTGGTGCCAAATGTTTATTGAACCGTTTGGTTGGGTCCCGGTGGATCAATCATACGGTCTCCAGAAATCGGATGATGAGAGCGTAAAATGGTTTTACCTGGGTAATATAGATAGCAGAAGATTAATTGTTAATGACGATTATTCTTCCCTGTTCTACCCTGCAAAGATGCATCCGAGAAGTGAAACCGTTGATTTTCAACGCGGAGAGCTGGAGTGGAGAGGTGGAAACATCTATTTTAAGGATTGGGATTACGATTTTAGTATGAAAGAGATAAAATAATTGCTGAAATAATTTTTTTTTTGCTAAAGTTAATCATAGGGGGTGTCGATAATTTAGTAAAGATAATAATTTAAAAATAGATACTTATTATGAATGTTACCGGTGTAATTTCTTTGGTTGATAGTTTCAACTTCCTTGCAAAGGGGGTAATGAAAATTGATCTTGGGTTTATCGAAAATGTCCGGACAGGCAGAGGGGTAAAAAACTTCATGGATATGGCAGCAGAAGAAGATTTTCAGTTCCGAAATTATTATTTTCAGGATGAAATTGGTCAGGTTAAATACAAAGTCGTAACAGGCAAAGTACTGGATTATAAAGCCTGAGAATTCAGATTAAGATTTTCGGTTAAATGGGTTGGATTTTCCACCCATTTTTTTTGTACCTTTCAACAGATCAGGCTATCCCAAATTAGGCAATAAAAATATAATTTATGTAATTATATGCTTTTATCCCAAATTATACAATAGAGATTCTTCCTGATGGCTTCGATCAGCCGCGGCTGATTTGGCTACGCTCAGCACAGCGTACGATTTAATGCAATTATTTGTACTTCGACTAAGGCTCAGCACGAGTAGCATTAAACCGTATCGAAGACGACTCTATGCTTTTCTATTGCATAATTCGGGATAAATAACATTGCAGTCAACGGGGGAGGAATCCATGTTACGATGGAAATTGGTTATAACTATTTCTTTTGGTATTTTGAGGATGGAGAAATAATTCGAGAGGTATTGTACGATTTTTATTAATTGAAAATTAGCCCGCGTCTAATCAAATAAGTATAATATAGGTCATATTTTAATGATTTGCATTTTTTTAGTATTATTTATAAATTATGAGGTTAAAAAAACAGTCTGGAGTCTAAAGCATGTCGAAAGAAATTAATATCCTGTACGTAGTTGCAGAGGCAGTGCCCTTTGCAAAAACAGGAGGATTAGCTGATGTTGCCGGCGCGTTACCTCAAACTGTCAAAGAACTTGGACATGAAATTCGCATAATGATGCCCAAATATTCCACCTTCAGCGAAAGGAAATATAAAGTTCATGACGTGATAAGGTTAAAAGATATCATGATACCGCTCGGAGATACATGTATTTCAACGAGTGTTAAATCGGCATTCATTACGAGTTCAAAAGTGAAGGTTCAGGTTTACTTTTTAGCTAATGACAAATTATATTCGCGTGACGGGTTATATGTAAATCCACATACCAAAAAAGATTACGCAGATAATGACGAGAGATTTATCTTCCTTTGCAAGGGAACTCTTGAGACTCTGAAAAAATTAGGCTGGAAGCCCGACATCATTCATTGTAATGATTGGCAAACCGGGCTGATACCTGCCTATTTAAAGACTGTTTACAGGGATGATCCTTTCTTCAAAAAGACAAAAACCATTTATACAATTCATAACTTGGCTTACCAGGGAATATTTCCGAAAGAATCATTCAATAAAACCGGATTGCCGAAAGAAATATTTACTCCTGAGGGAGTTGAATTTTACGGTAAATTCAATTTTATGAAAGCAGGTATTGTTTACGCCGATATAGTTAATACCGTGAGTGAAAAATATGCTCAGGAAATAAGAACCAAGGAAGAATTTGGATGTGGTTTGGAAAAACTGCTTGAAAAAAGAAAGAAAGATCTGTATGGTATAGTTAATGGAGTTGATTACTCTGTCTGGAATCCAGCCGCCGATAATCTTATTCCTGAAAAATATTCGATTACAAATTTCTCAAAGAAAGCAGAAAATAAAAAAGCACTTTTACAGAAGTTTGGTATGAAGTATGATGAAAATATTCCGGTCATCGGAATAATTTCTCGTCTGGCTGATCAAAAGGGTTTTGATCTTATCGGTGATATCATTGCGGATTTAATGAAATTAGACTTGCAGATGGTCGTTTTAGGAACCGGAGAAAAAAAATATCACGAATTATTCCAGAAAATTCACAATAAATATCCCGATAAATTTGGTGTCCAGCTCGGCTTCAACGAAGCTCTTGCTCATCTTATCGAAGCCGGCAGTGATATGTTCCTTATGCCTTCAAAGTATGAGCCTTGCGGTTTGAACCAGATATATAGTCTGAAATATGGTACCGTACCTATTGTAAGGGCTACAGGCGGACTTGAAGATACAATTGAAAATATAAAACCTGAAACAGGTTCCGGCACTGGATTCAAGTTTACCAAATATGATGATGCAGAGCTTTTAAAAACAATTAAAAAGGCGATTAAGCTGTATCAAAATAAAAAGATTTGGGTCAAAATAATGAAAAATGGAATGGCGAAAGATTTTTCATGGGAAACATCTGCTAAAAAGTACCTTGCGTTATATAAAAAATTATTAAAAGATAAGGATTAAGGTATTTTAGATAATAGAAACATAGCTGTTTTTCTTGACCGCGATGGAACAATTAATGAAGAAACGAATTTTGTCAGAAACCCAGACGAGTTTGTGCTAATACCAAAAGCTGCGGAAGCAATTTCGAAACTGAATCAGCTGGGGCTTAAAACTTTTATTTTATCAAATCAATCCGGTGTTGCCCGCGGTTATTTTACGGAAGAAACACTTTCCGGGATTCATGATAAAATGAATAAGCTGCTAAAAAATCTCAACGCTAAAATAGATGAAATTTTTTATTGTCCGCATCATCCGGATGGCATAATTCCGGAATATACTAAAACATGCGACTGCAGAAAACCCCAACCGGGAATGCTTAAGATAGCAGAAAAAAAATATAATTTGAATTTATCTGAATGCTTTATAGTCGGTGATATGGATAGAGATATAGAGACCGGACTAAGAATGAATATGAGAACAATTCTGGTTCTTACCGGAAAAGGACGAACGACCAGGGAATCTCTTGAAAAATCAGGAAAAAACCCTGAATTTATTGCAGAAAATTTACTTGATGCAGCCGAATACATAAAAAAAATATTAACCAAATAATAGAATTATGAAAAAAAAATATCTCTTCGCAGGATTATTCAGTCTGATTTTTTTAATCACTGCTTGTGATGACAATCCTTCCGGTGCCGGTTCGTCGGTAATTCCGGCAACAGATGCTGTTACTTCTAAAACATTGGAAACCGATAGCCTGCCCTTTACCTTTGAGATTATTCAAAAGAGTGTTGTAAAAAGTGGCCTTGAATACTTTCTTCTTGGAAGGCACAACAACGAAGAAGCTGTTGGTATAATAAAATTTTCCGGTTTCCCCGATACCCTGGCAAATGCTACGGTTATTAGCGCCGATATTGTTTTATTCCCTTCTAATTATTCACTGGGGGATAACTCTTCCTTTGGTATTTCTGTTCACAGAATCACCAGCAGCTGGTCTGTCGTAAGTCCGGGGAATGCATGGGTGAATGGTCCGATTTATAATAAAACCGCAGAAGGTTCTTTCAGCGGCGCAATCATAGATACCCAGGCTGTCTACATTCCTCTGAGCACGACATTGGTTAAAGATTGGTTGTATTATGCTTCCGATGTATCTAAAGCTAATTTTAACCAGGGGGTAACCCTCATTGCGAAGTCAAATTCAAATTGCACTCGTCTCTTTTATTCGATGGATAATGATGATTATACTGATAATTCGAAAGATCCGTACCTTAGAATTATAAAAGAACTTAACGGAAAAAGAGATACGCTTTTAGTCGCTCCTGAGGAGGACTCCTATTATGCGTTTTCCAAAAATTTCAGCACGTCGAATTCTGATGACTTTGTTATGCAGTCGGGTGTTTCATACAGAACGAAGCTGAAATTTGATGTAAGCAGAATACCTCAACATGCTCATATAAGCAATGCAACATTGACCCTTACCCTCAACAGCGCTGAATCAATCATCGGAAATAATTCCACCGATTCCTTGGGAACTACCGCTTTTCAATACAATTCAGCAGGTGCCGTTACCGGTGAGTACAACATAATTGGATATCCCGCAATTGAAAATGGAAATAAAGTATACGTTATTAATTTTACTCTCTTTGTGCAGGGATGGATTAATAAGTGGACAAATGAAGGAATGGAAATTTTTCACCTGGGTGAATTGTATTCACTCGATCAGCTAAGCTTCTATTCTAATAAGCATTTTGATGTTAGCAAAAGGCCAAAAATAAAAGTTACTTATTTAACTTTACCGAATTAAACTATGAAAAAATTATTATTTATTATACTTATTGCCGTAACCGTTTATGCCCAGGAAAGCGGATCGCCATATTCCAGATTTGGTTTCGGTTTTTTTAATTACTCAGTTTCGACAAGATCGTTGGGCAACGCCGGAGCTTCGATTGCTGTTTATGATGAAAACGAACTCAATAATTTAAATCCGGCCTCATGGTCAAAAATCAAGAATACTGTTTTTTCTTCGGGACTCATTCTTGAGACATCTTCATCAGAAGATAATTTAGCCACAAAAAACTTTACTAATGTCAATTTTAGCAATACTATAATCGGCGTTCCGCTGGAAAAAAGCAAAGAGATGGTTTTTTCTCTCGGTATTTTTGCGAAAAGCAAGGTAGGTTACAATGTTAGCCGGAGAGTGGCGATAGATGGTTATGCGGCAGATGCCGTTTATTTCGGCGCCGGTGGAATTTCTGAATTCCAGACCGGACTTACTTATTCGCCATTGAATAAATTAAATCTTGGCGTTAAAGCCGGATATAATTTCGGTGAAGTGCAGCATTCCGGAAGAGTGAATTTTGATGATGCCAACTTCACAGATAATGAATATCTCAATTCAATCTATACAAAAGGATTTACATTTACCGGTGGCTTGATTTATTCCGGCCTGGATGATTTAACCGGAATCCATTACGGAAGTATTGGACTTGTCTTTTCACCCAATTCGGATGTGAAGGCGAAAAAAGAACGTTATTCGAAATTTACTTCATCCACTACAACGATTATGGATACCGTAAAAGGCGGTGAGATGGATGTAACTTTACCTATGAATTTTGGAATAGGTCTTAATCTTGCGTTCAACGACAGAGTCAGATTCGGTTTCGATTATCTTTTATCAGGATGGGAAAATTATAAGTACGAAGGAACAAACGAAGGATTCTTAAATAGCCATAGATTTGCAGTCAGCTGCGAAATTATGCCCGATAAAGACGTTCTGGCTACACTGATGGATAGAATCCGCTACTCCGTGGGATTTTATTACGAGAAATTGAATCTTGAGATAAATGGGAATAGAATTAATGAGTTTGGTGTATCAGCGGGTTTAGGAATTCCTCTATCCAGAAATGCTACATTGAACTCTGCCTTTATTTATGGAAGACGTGGAAAAAACGAGAATGGATTAATACTGGATAATTTCTTCAAGGTCCAGTTCTCGTTAGCTTTAACTGAGTTATGGTTTGTTAATACAGAAGATCAATAATAAATTGGTGTTGAAAAGATGGTTGCAATAGGTTCCGATCATGCAGGTTTTGAATTTAAGCAGAGAATATGTTCGCTTCTGGATGAATTAGGAGAAAAATATATTGATTTTGGTACCTTAACTAAAGATTCATGTGATTATCCTGATTTTGCAAAATTAGTCGCTGAGTCAATCGTTAAGAAGGAATCCGATAAAGGTATTTTAATATGTGGTACCGGTATTGGTATGAGCATAGGCGCCAACAGATATAACGGCATAAGAGCTGCTGTATGTGTTAATGAGGCGATGGCAAAAGTATCCCGAACACATAACGATTCAAATATTCTCGCTATCGGCGAGAGGATAACACCCTGGATAGAGGTGGAAAAAATGGTAAAAGTATGGCTAAAAACAGATTTTGAAGACGGCAGACATTCTAAGCGCGTCAATAAACTCGATCGATAATAAATGAAATGAACGAATTTGGAGCTTAAGATGAGTTTTTTAAAAAATTCCGATCCTGAAATTCTCGCTGCAATTAATGATGAATTAAACCGCCAGCGGGAAAAATTAGAACTAATTGCTTCCGAAAATTTTGTAAGCCCTTCCGTAATGGAAGCTGCCGGAAGCGTAATGACTAATAAATATGCAGAGGGGTACCCGGGTAAGCGCTATTACGGAGGATGCGAATTTGTTGATGTTGCCGAAAATATTGCCCGTGACAGATTAAGGAAATTATTTGGCGCAGAATATGCCAACGTACAACCTCATTCCGGCTCGCAGGCAAATATGGCCGCTTATTTTTCATTCATTAACCCCGGGGATAAGGTTTTAGGAATGGATCTCTCCCATGGAGGGCATCTTACTCATGGTTCACCTGTTAATTTTTCGGGAAAACTTTTCCGTTTTGTTTCGTATGGCGTAGATAAAGAGACCGGAAAAATAGATTATAACAAAGTTGAAGAGATAGCATTATCGGAAAAACCAAAATTAATTGTGGTCGGCGCAAGCGCTTATTCACGTGATTATGATTTTAAAGCTTTCAGAGAGATTGCCGATAAGATAGGCGCATTTGTGATGGCTGATATCGCTCATCCGGCCGGTATTATTGCCATGAAAAAATTGAATGACCCATTACCTTATTGTGATGTTGTTACTTCAACAACTCATAAAACCCTGCGGGGTCCAAGGGGCGGCATGATTCTTATCGGAAAGGATAAGGAGAATCCGTTCGGTATAAAGATGGGAAAAAGCGGAAGAGTAAAAATGATGTCCGAGGTAATAGATAGTAACGTAATGCCCGGTATACAGGGCGGTCCCTTAATGCATGTAATTGCTGCAAAGGCGGTTGCATTTGGTGAATGCCTTTTGCCCGGTTTCAGAGTTTATATCGATCAGGTGCTCAATAACTCCCAGGCTTTGTCAAAGAAGTTGGTTGCCCTCGATTTTAAAATTATTTCAGGTGGAACCGATAATCATCTTGTTCTGATTGACCTAAGAAATAAAAATATTTCCGGAAAAGATGCCGAAATTGCCCTTGAGAAAGCAGGAATTACCGTGAACAAAAACATGGTTCCATTCGATGATAAATCCCCAATGATCACAAGCGGTATCAGAGTTGGTACTCCCGCAATGACTACGAGGGAGATGAAGGAGCCTGAAATGGAATATATTGCTGAATTAATAAATAATGTTATCCTTAATTCCGGGAATGAAGAGTTGCTCCTGAAGACTAAAAACCTGGTCAAAGAGCTTTGCTCAAAATTTCCGTTGTATCAATAACAACTTCGTATTTATTTAAATATTTAGAGAACTTTTAAACAAACTGCGCCTTTTTGGATGTGGAAGAAAAAAATACTTAAAGAGACTAATGAAATGGGATTCCTCGATCATCTTGAGGAGTTGCGTTGGAGAATTATTAAGTCCCTAATCGGCATTGTGATCGGCGGAATTATCTGTTGGATATTCATTGATCCCATAATCAATGATATCCTTATAAAACCCGCATTGGACTATAAGCTTAAACTTCAGAATATAAGACCCTTCGGGCAGGTATTTTTATATATGCAGGTCGCCATTATCGGCGGAATTATTTTAAGTTTTCCCAATCTATTATTTCAGCTATGGAAATTCATCGCTCCGGGTTTATATCCAAAAGAACGGAAATATATTTTTAGAATCGTATTTTTCACCTCATTCTGTTTCCTTTGCGGTATCTCATTTGCTTATTTTTTAATGATACCAATGGCGTTGAGTTTTTTTTCCACTTTCGGTACACAGCAGATTGAAAATATAATTGCAATTAATGAGTATATTAGTTTTATTGTTAGTGTAATATTAGGAGCAGGTATTGTTTTCGAGCTTCCGATGGCTTCCTGGTTTTTATCCAAGCTGGGTTTATTGACGCCGGCTTTCATGAGAAAATTCAGAAGACATGCCATTGTAGTTATATTCGTATTGGCAGCCATCCTAACACCCGGAACTGATCCTGTCAGTCAGGTTATTCTCGCCATCCCCTTACTGATTTTGTACGAAATCAGTATATGGATAAGCAAGGTTGCTCAAAAGAAGGAGGCAAAAGTATAATGTCCGATATGAAGACTATTTCCAAGCCTATAAACGATGAGTTGAACCATCTGGATGAGTTGTTTAGAACGACTATGAAATCCAGGGTAACAATGATAGATCAGATCAGTAAATTTATTTTAAAACAAAAGAAAAAGAAGATTAGACCGGTTCTTGCGCTTCTATCGGCGAAGAACTGCGGGGGTGTTAATGAATCCTCCTACCGCGCCGCTATGATGATTGAGCTTTTACATACTGCCACGCTGGTTCATGATGATGTGGTTGATAATGCAGATACAAGACGTGGATTCGCTTCAGTTAATGCGATCTGGAAAAATAAGGTTGCGGTACTTATCGGGGATTATTTCCTCTCATGTGGTCTTCTGATTTGTATAAACGGCGATGACTATCACATACTTGGTATTACCTCGAACGCTGTTAAACGTATGAGTGAAGGGGAACTACTTCAGATACAAAAGTCAAAACAGCTGGATATTGACGAAAAAATTTATTTTAAGATAATTTCGGATAAAACCGCCTCTTTGCTTTCTGCCAGCTGTGAAGTTGGCGCTCTAAGCGCAACAAAAGATCCTCAAAAAATAGAGAGTATGAGAAATTACGGTGAATATCTGGGTATTGCTTTCCAGATTCAGGACGACCTGCTCGATTATTTAGGCGAGAAGTCGATACTTGGTAAATCCGTGGGAATGGATTTAAAGGAAAAAAAGATTACCCTGCCTCTAATATATGCTTTTAAGAATTCTTCGAAAAGCGAAGTTAAAGTGATAACTAAACTTTTAAAGGATAATCTTCAGAAAAAGCAAATAAGCTACATTGTGGATTTTGTAAAAAACTCCGGCGGTATTGAATATACAAAAGCCAAAGCCGGTGAATACATAACCAAAGCCGAAAAGTGTCTTGATATATTTCCGGATTCCGATTCAAAGACCTCTCTTCATAGTCTCCTGGAGTTTGTAACCAAAAGAAATTATTAAAACATGCGCATAGCCATCATCTCAGATATTCATTCAAACTTAGAAGCCCTTCAGGCGGTCCTGAGTGAAGCAAAAATATTGGGATACGATGAGTTAATTTGTCTCGGCGATATAATAGGTTATGGACCCGACCCTGAAGCCTGCCTCGATATAGTTTTTGATAATGCAAAAATGATTGTAAAAGGAAATCACGAGCATGCGATAGTGCATCCTGAATCCTTAAACCGGTTCAACATATATGCCCGTGAAACAATTTTATGGACTATAGAAAATATATCCGAAAAATATTTCCGTTTCCTTAGTTATCTTAAATACGATTATTCCAAAGATAATGTTTTATACGTTCATGGCAGTCCTACAGATTTTGATCAATGGAATTATATCTCCAATTATCATGATGCATCAAAGTATTTTTCGCTTATGAATGAAGCATTGTGTTTTGTCGGCCACTCGCATATTGAAGGGATATACAAGGAAGATGATTATAAACCTTTTAGCGCCGAAAACAAAACAATTATAAATATCGGCAGTGTCGGTCAACCGAGAGATAGAAAACCGGAAGCCAGTTTTGGAATATTTGATACTGAAAAATGGACATATATGAATTACCGGGTAAAATATGATATAAATAAAACCCGTGAAAAAATAATTGATAATAAATTGCCCCTGTTTTTATCCGATAGATTGTTCAAGGGTATTTAAACAATGATTAAAAATAAGAACTATTTTTCAATTTCGATTTTCTTTATAAGCTGTCTGTATATTGCCGGCTGCGCTCCGTATCCCAGATTTACAACGGTGGATACAGAAAAAAACAGCGTTGAAGAAAAGTTGGAAGATAATATTATTGTTGAAACCAGAATTGAATCAGTACCCGGAGATGAAACTAATCCGGATTTTGACCACCACGGGATGATGGAAATAGTAAACAAAAGGATTGGAGTTCCATACAAATACGGCGGTAAAAATGAATCGGGTTTTGACTGCTCCGGATTTACATCTTATGTTTATGATAAGGCTCTTAGAATCAAGTTATCGCCATATTCGGTTGACCAGTATAAAGTTGGAAAGAAAATGGACCGGGACAATCTGAAATTTGGCGACTTGGTGTTTTTTAATACAACAGGACGCATACCCTCGCATGTAGGTATTTATATCGGAGATGATAGGTTTGCTCATGCCAGCGTGCAAAAAGGGGTTACAATATCCTCCCTGAGCAGCAAATATTACAAAAACCGCTTTTTAGGGGGCAGAAGGGTGGTTTTTCGCTAAATAAACCTGAAATTCAAAGATTAATGAATTATTAATTTTTTTTCATGTTGTCTTTTTTACTTGTAATTTAGGGTGAATCTTTTATATTGTATAAGGTTTTAAAAGTAATTGTTCAATAAACGGAGTTTTCAAAACATAAATAATTGTTACACTATTTAGAAAGGGTTCAAAAGTAGTTCAAATTTAATACCTCATTACAGATATTAAATTTGGATTAGAGTCTTAACGTTGTGTAGCAAGGAATCTGTTTTGAGCTATTTTACCGGAGGTTCCATGCAGAGATACAAAAAGTTTTTACCTTTTGTAATTCTTATTTTCATTTTTAGTTGTGTATCTATCAACGCAAATGTCCTAACACCATTACCAAGCAGTAATCAGAAAAAAGCTACAAAAACTATTAAAAAAGTTTCTGTCAGCAAAAAAAGCAAATCTAAAAAAGTCAGATCTAAAAGAGTTAAAAATTCCAGAAAACCAGTAAAAACCAATGAATTGAAGGTTTCATCTTTGCTTCCTGAAGAGAGTAACACTGTTAGCTATACCATGAAATCAGTTTCCCTTACCAGCGAAGTAAAAGAAAATATTATGTCTGAAATTATTCAATGGTTTGATACAAGATATAAATGGGGTGGAAAGAGCGAAAGAGGAATCGATTGTTCAGGTTTCACGTCTATGATTTTTGAAAAAGTTCTGGGTATCGAAATTCCAAGATCTTCTGCATTGCAGATAAAGATAGGAACGCCGGTTGAGAACGTTAAAGATCTTCAGTTCGGTGACCTTGTATTTTTTAAATCCGGCAGAAGAAATCCCGGACATGTTGGGATCTATATCGGAGACGGTTTGTTTGCCCATTCCAGTTCATACAGAAAACGGGGTGTAACAACCAGTCAGTTGGCTGATGGATCCTATTTTAAAAGATATGTTGGCGCCCGAAGGATTCTTGATGCTCCAAGAACAGTTATCGGCGGCGAATAGCAGATTTGTATGAGTTTTTTTACAGCCCTTATTTTAAAAGATAAGGGCTTTTTTTTTGTCTCTTGCTGTTTCCAAATCAGCACATTTTGGATTTTGTGATTCGGTTCAAACTAAAATTATTTTCAGTTTATCCCTAATTATGCAATAGAGTAGCACAATATCGGCTTCGATACATTCAAACGCAAATTAATCATAGCGTTTGAACACTCAGCCATCGATTTTATTTGTTTTTCATAAAAACATAAAATCACATCACTTACTTTCTTATTGCATAATTTGGGTTTATTCTATTTCACCATCACGTTCATCGTTAAGGTCATTATGAAAGCCATGTCTATTGTTAAGCGGTGAGGCTGCCTCCTTAAGCACTTCTATCTTGCTCGCAATTAGTGTATCTGAACTATTGGGTTCAATCTTTCCTTCAACCAGATAAGGACCCGGTTGATGAAAAAGATAGGCATATTTTTCGTAAACAGCCGGAAATATAACAACCTCAAAGGTATCGGTCAAATCTTCCAATGATAAAAACTTCATGAATTTCCCGGATTTTGTTTTTATTCTTTTTTCGGATACCCACCAACCGATCATTTTAATGTTTTTACCGATATTCAAATGCATATCTCTGGCTTTTACAATTGAAGGCTGGTTTATTTGTTTGCTGAAAAACTCCAATGGATGTTTTGAAATCATGAAGCCGAAATAATCGTGTTCTATTTGACATTTTTCCTCAAGTAAATAGTCCGGTATTCTGGGTACAAGAGATGCCAACCTTGTTTTTGCATCAGGAAACATATCAACTTCAAAATCCTGATTGGTATCCTTAAAAAGCAGTTTTAGACGGAGCAATAATTCGGGGCGGGTAAGCTCGAAAGAATCAAATGCTCCGCATTTAATAAGAATACTTAAATCTGAAAAACCAATGCTGCAATTTTCAATTACATCTTTTAGGGATGAAAATTGTCCAATCTTTTTTCGTGCATTTAGTATTGAGTCAACCGATTTCCTGGTCAGGTCCTTGATCTGAAGGAAACCAATTCTAATCTGATTGTTTTTCCCGATGTATTCATATTGTCCCTTATTTATGCAGGGCAAGAGGATTTTAATTCCCATACGTATTGCCTCGTTGATATACACGCCGGCAGAATAAAATCCGCCCTGATTGCTGAGGACTGCGGCAAGAAATTCAGCGGGAAAATGTGCTTTTAGATAAGCCATCTGGAATGAGAGTATCGCAAAAGAGGCGCTATGGGCCTTGCAGAAGGCATATCCGGCAAAAGATGATATCTGGTCCCATAATTCGGTTGCTATGGATTCGCTAACGTTATTTTCGCCGCATCCGGAAATAAATTCGCTCTTAAGGGCTTTCATAGCGTCATGTGAGCGCATTTTACCGCTCATTGCACGCCGTAACAGGTCTGCCTTGCTCAGAGGCATCTTAGCTAGCACGTTTGCCACTTTAATACAGTCCTCCTGGTATACCATAACTCCGTAAGTCTCACCAAGTAGTTGTTCCAGTATGGGATGCTTGTAAATCCTCTTGGAAGGGTCCCGATGACGGTCGATAAATTCCTGCATCATACCGCTCTCAGCAACACCGGGTCTAATTATTGAACTGGCGGCTGTGAGCATTTCAAAAGTATCCACGTTAAGCTTTTTAAGGAGAGATCTCATCCCGGGAGATTCAATATAGAAACAACCGATGGTTCTTCCCTGGCGGATTATCTTTTTCGTTTTATCGTCATTGAAAACGGAATTCAAATTTTCAATATCAATCTTTAGGTTATCCTTAACCTGGTCTCTTACGTCTCTGAATACGCCCAGAGCACGCTGGCTTAGCAAATCAATTTTCAGCAGCCCCAATTCTTCGGTGGAATACATGTCGGGTTGAGTTACAACAAATCCTTTATCGCTCCTCTCAAGAGCAGTATATTTTGAAAGCTTGTCGGGGCAGACAATAATTCCGCTTGGATGAATGCCCAGGTGGCGGGGGTAATGAGCGATAAGACTTCCGAATTTAATGACGCTTTTCCATGGTTCAATATCCAAAGGCAATCTCCGGCATTCGGGATATTTCTCCCTTAAAAAGGGAAGATTATCCGCGCTTGTATGCGGAATAAATCTTGTTATCTTTGATATTTCATCATCGCCTGCTCCCATTGCCTTAGCGGTTTCACGAAATGCAGACCGCGCAGCAAAAGTTACATGTGTGGATATCATTGCCACCTTGTCGCTGCCGTACTTTTCATAAACATAATTTAGTATTTCATCTCTGTCTTTCCATGAAAAATCAAGGTCGATATCAGGAGGAGATTTCCTATCGGGATTTAAAAATCTTTCAAAAAATAAATTATACTTAATCGGATCAACGTGTGTTATGCCCAAAACATAGGAAGCTATGCTGTTTGCCGCAGAACCTCTTCCGATGGTTTTAAATCCTCTTCTCTTTGCCTCTTCATTTATATCTTTTACGATTAAAAAATAATCAGCAAATCCAAGCTTCTCGATTATTTCCAGCTCCTTTTTTAATCTGTTCAGCGGCTCTTGGGTAATCGGTTTATATTTTAACGCCAAACCTTCAAAGCACATTTTCCAAAGCAATGAAAATGATGTCTCTTCCTTCGGTAACGCATATTTTGGATATTTAAAAGAGCCTAACTTAAGGTCGACTGCGCAATTCTGTGTTATAAAGCGGGTATTTAAAATGGCATCCGAATAATCGGGATACAATTTTCTGATTTCTTTTTCGCTAACCAGGCGATGGTTAATTGATGCATGACGCTCTTCGGGGAGATCAAAGATTGTGCTGTTGTGCTTAATAGCGGAAAGAATTCTATGCAGTTCATATTCTTCTTTGACTATTAAATGAACATTATTTGTTATTATGCAGGGGATGTGGTTTTCAACAATATATGAAAATTTTGATCTGAATAATCGCGCATCATTTTGTTTATCGAGAATATCAAAAAATATTGAATTTCCGGAACCGTTCTTAATTAGATCAATATTATCTGTAATGAAAAATAAATTTTCATTTGTTATCCCGACCAAATCCGAAAACGAGAATTTCTGATCAAGTTTCCGGGCTGTAACAAAGGAGTTGATTTGTTCTAAGCCTTCATTATTTCGAGCAATTATGATAAGTTTTGTTAATTCATCATCGGAAACCAGTTGAGTGCCCAGAATGGGCTTAATACCGTTCTGGAGGCACTCTTTAGTAAATTCAACAATTCCATACATCCCATTAGTGTCAGTGATAGCTAAAGCGTCAAAACTCAATCGTTTAGCTTCTTTTACCAATAGAGCCGGCGAAGCTACCCCCGAAAGGAGGGAGTAGTAAGAATGGACATTTAAATGTGTATAGTCAGGCATAATCGTTATTTTTCAGTTTCTATTCCTTAAAATATGAAAAATTTCGGTAATAATGTAAAATAATTTTCTTGACTTTTGCAAAAAAAAGTATTATATTTTATTAGGTAAAAATAATTCAAGGATTTTTTTATATCGGAATTTGTTAAAGAGTTTAAAATTAAGATTATCGGGTTAGTAATATGTTACTCTTTATCAAGTTCGTTGAGCCATGCCCAGAATCGGATGGCTTTTTTTTTAGGATCGTAACTTTTTTATTTTTGATACGTATTATTAATAAGGTCAATTTTGAGCTCAGTCATTTATTTGGAACTATTTTGAGCAACAGTTTGTTGGAATATTATAAGGGGAATTTTATGAGATATTGTTAGTGATTTTGTTTTAATTGATTAATTAACAAATGTCTCTAAACTAAAGAAGGAGAAAGAAAAATGAAACGCAAAGGTGGACGTATCGACAATCCTCTGAGTGAATTAATAACCGATGATATTTATGAACTTTTAAGAAGCCATGCACTTCTTGATGAAAAGGCAATCAGAGACTATCAGATAAGAAAGATGTTCAAAGAGATGAGAAAAGAATTAAGCGCAGGTGATGCAATTGATAAAATTCGTGACATGTATCCCTATCTCCAATTTGATACCATCAGAAAGATAGTCTATCAGATATCATCTAAAGGAATGCAAAATTAATCATAATTCTGCATCATAGACACTCGAGATATTAAGGCTGCTATTAAGCAGCCTTTTTATTTTTTCTTATCCGTAGAGCTCCCAATCCGATGAAGACTATTCCTAAACCGCTTAGGCTTAATATTGCTCCGAATTGATAATCAGAATCTTTGTATTCAAAAACTATTTTGTGGGCTCCTTTTTGTACAAGCACAGCCCTAAGAGAGTAATTAGATCTTAATAAAGGCGACTCAATGCCATCCACATAAACCTTCCAAGCAGGATAATGCACTTCGCTTAGAACCAATATACCGGTTTTTTCTGTTTCAACAGCCAGTTCAATCCTGTTAAGCTCATAATTGGTGATTTTCACTACGTTTTTTCCGGGAACGGTATCCTGAGGAAAATCTATTTGACTCTCTAAAACAACAGTCTCTCTATAATTGAAATTAGAATCCGTCATCGTTTTGATTATCTCCGAATCACTCAAACAAATAATTGGTTTGTATGACATCCATGCCCTCGGCATATAGGTTTCGTTAAGATCAAGATTAAGACTTTTTTCCTGAAGATTTGCATTTGCAACATATTTCACATTCATCAAGTCATGGGTTCTTCCCGGAGGAAATTTCCGCTGTAAGTTTAAGGGATTATATCCCTCCATAAGGAATATAAAATCAATCATTCCCTGGTTCCTTTCAAAAAACATAATGTTGCCAAAAGTCCGGCTGTTTACGCGGTAAAGCTCCTGCTTGTTTTCTTCCCTGAATTCCTTTGCATGTTGTTTCTGTCTATAAAAAAGGTTTGGATTGTGAGGTGATGTATTATGTTTCGATCCGAAAATATAAAGGTCGAAAAAGGTCACCAAAATTATCAGCGCTATTGAAATAGAAGGGTGCAGGTATTCCTTCGCATATGCCAGAATAATTCCGGATAGAACAAGGAGAAATAAAATTGAAATTCCAAGTTGATTAATACTGTTTTTGTAAAAAGCCGGATTGTTATAAGTGTTAGCTAATCCTGTAAATACGTTTGCAAGATACAGAATCCAGAGTATAACTAATAATCCGATTCCGAGGAGAACATATTTTATATATTTTTTTATCTGCAAACTACCGGGATTTTTTAGAAGATAATCCAAACCATAAGCGGCGAGCAGTGAGATACAGAATGAAAAAACTAAACCAAAGCGTCCAACACCCCGGAATTTATTAAAGCCGGGAACAACATAGTAAAACAATTTATACATCAAAAAATTATCACCGAGAACATACAGAAGCGATAACAACGAAACAGATGCCAGAAATATAACATTCCTTTCCTTCCTACGTGTATAAATAGCCAAAAGTCCGAAAATGATGGCTGAAAGCCCAACATAGATACAGCTTTCCCAATACAGCCAATAACCCTTATTTGCCCAGTATGGTATTTCGTTATGAGCGGCATTTGTACTCCCGAAGAATTTGGGAACCAGAAGTGTAAAAAATTGATGATAACCTAAAGAGCCTTCCAACGTGGATTGGTAGGTCATCTCGGCGCGTTCGGAAAGGCCTGAAATCGCAAATGTTGGAAGCAATTGTACGGAACCTATCATTATGCCAATAATAAACGGCAGAGCAGCTAAGCCCAACAATTTAAAAAAAGACTTAGTTAATTTGTAGCTCTCGTCTTTAAGAGTTAAGAATAGTTTGAAGCCTGCGAACAATACAAATGTAAAGAATATGTATAAAGTTATCTGTGGGTGCCCGCATAATATCGCGATTCCCATCACTAATCCGGCAAGTAAAGAACTGCTGAGCGAGTACTTTTCAAGGCTTCTGTTATAAAAAAGGAAAATAAGAGGCATGTATGCAAATTGAATAATCATTGTTTCATGAATGAGATGCGTAACCATGAAACCGCAAAACATAAAAATTATACCGCTCAGGATTGAAGAAAAAGGATTCAGCTGAAGTGATTTTGAAAGGTAGTAGCTGAATACACCTGCCAGAAAATAATGAAATATGATCAAATATTCCAACCAGACAAAATTAAGCGCTCCGTCAGATACAAAAAAGGTTAACAGTAAGTGGAGCGGATAAAAGAAGGCGGTCTGGATATCAGCGATGAAGGGCATTCCGCCGAAAGTATAAGGATTCCAGAATGGGATAATGCCGCTGGATAAAGCCACCGAAGCGAAATTCCGGAATGGATAGTATTGGTAAACAAAATCCTCCCAGAAGAATCTTTTTTGTATAATTATTTCCCAAAAAAAGAATATTGTGATGATGGCAAAAAATAAAATTACCTGCCAATCTTTTATACTGATATTCAATATATCCGGTTTCTTCTTTGTCTCTTTCTTAATCTCTTTCTTAACCATAATTCCCTCAGTTTTTTACTAATATAAAAAAAAGCGCAAATAATTGCAATTTATTTAGCATTGATTTTATTGGCTCAAATTATTAACTTTAAAATTTAAATGAGTTTTTATAGGATGAGTGGAAAAAGTAAAAAATCTTCGAAAATTTCGTTGTTATATTTAATAACCGACATATTATTTATAGAGGTCGCATTTCTTTTTTCATATTGGCTCCGTTTCTATTCGCCTATTACCGTTTATTTTGATAATTCGGTTCCGTTTCCCCCGCTTGAGCCCTATATTATAAGTTCGATAATAATTATTCCAATTTGGCTGGTTTTCCTGAACTCCAAGGGAATGTACTCTCCTTCCGGGGTGTTGGCTCCTTCAGAATATCTAATACCGGTTATAAAATCTATTACACTTGGAATGTTTGTGGTTTTGAGTGTTGCTTTTTTCTACCGGAACTTTTCATATTCCCGCGCAGTTTTTGTAAATCTTTATTTTGTTTCTGTAGCATTCATTCTTTTCGGGAGATGGGTTATTTTTTGGTACGAAAAGCGCCGGTACGGGAAAGGAATTGGTCTTAAGAGAGCCTTAATTGCCGGTTCAAACGAGTTTGCTGTTAGAGTTTATGATAATATTCAGCAAAACAAAATTCCGGGCTACAGGATTGCAGGCTATTGCTCAAACAATGAAATTCATGCCGGAAATTATATTTATTTAGGTCCATTGAATGAGTTTGATGATATATTGAGGCGGGATGATGTTGATACGGTCATCGCTGTTCCTTCAGATAATAACATCGATTTGGTAGAGTTGATGAAAAAATGTGAAGGTCATAATATTGAGTTTATGTATCTTCCTGAAGTTTTAGGTCTTGTTACAAATAAAGTCCGCGTGAAAACTATCGGAGGTATACCTTTCATCAGACTCAAGGAGATCCCCATCAGCGGATTGGATTATTTCAAAAAGAGAGTATTTGATATAATCTTCTCTCTCTTCTTTCTTTTAATTACTTTGCCTATCACGATTATTATTTCCGTTTTGATCAAGATTGAGTCAAAGGGTCCGCTCTTCTTTTTTCAGGAAAGGGTGGGGCTGGAGGGAAAGGTGTTCCGGACAATTAAATTCCGTTCAATGAAAGTTGATGCGGAAACAAAATCGGGACCGGTTTGGGCAAAGGATGGAGATGACCGGACAACCGGAATCGGTAGATTTATAAGAAAGTACAGCGTTGATGAGATACCGCAATTTATTAACGTCCTGAAAGGGGATATGAGTGTGGTAGGTCCAAGACCTGAAAGGCCTTATTTTGTTGATAAATTTAAAAAAACTGTTCCCGGTTATTTGGAAAGGCACCGGGTCAGAACAGGAATCACCGGCTGGGCGCAGGTAAATGGATTGAGAGGGAATACTCCTTTGGACGAACGGATTAAATATGACATATATTATGTTGAGAACTGGTCATTGCTTTTTGATATTTTAATTATTATAAAAACTGTAAAAGAAGTTTTCTTTTCAAAAAATGCTTATTAGTTATTTGGTGAATTAATGATTATCGTAATTATTTTTTACCTGCATATTATGGCGGGTGTTTTGGCTTTTACCCAAAGATGGCAGGATGAAGGTTTACATGGCGGTTTAATCGTCCTTGGATTTATGGGATTGATTTTCGCAGTAGGCTGGACGGTTGTAGGCTTTGTGATGCATTACCTGGCTCCGTCCGGAATTCCAAAAGTAATTGATGCCGATTCGATGTCCCTGCTTCTGCTTACTATGCTTGAGGGTACAGTGTATTATTTTTATTTCCTAAAAGACGAAAACGCGGATAAAAAAAGCGCAGAGGCGTAAAATAAATCCGTGGTTACCGGGAGCTTTTATACAAAGGTATTGCAGTATAGCGCAATACCTTTTTTGGAATCAAGATAGACCATATGAACCAGGAGATTTATATAATCTCCATTCTTGCATATAAATTTGTAAGGAAACTCATAATTAGTCTTTTCCGAATCAACTATATTCAGATGTTTGTTAAAATCATCTATCTCGTCTTCATGGATCAGGTCTTTAATCTGTAAATTTTGGACTTCCTCTCCGTTTTCATAATTAAGGAGACTGTATAGCTTGTTGCTCACATAGGTTATTTTTTCGTCCCTCAAAGTTAATACCGGATATGGGGATTTTTCAAGAACGGATCTGAGAAATAGTAATGCATTTGTTTTCTTTCTTTTTCTCAGTACCGCCTGCATTCTGGCAATAAGCTCCAATGAGCTTGATTGTTTTTCTACATAATCGCTTGCCCCGGCTTCCAAACCCCGTTTTAAATCAGAGGGGTCGCACTGCGAGGTTAATAAGAGAACAGCGATATGTTCGGTTTCAGGATTCGAAGATAGACTCTGGCAAATTTCAAGTCCGTTTATATCTGGGAAGTTTATATCAAGTAGGACCAAATCGACATCTTCTCTTACCGCTATATTGATTACCTCGGAAGATTTTATGGTAACGAATACCTGATAACCATGTCCTTCCATAATTCCTTTGATAAGGTTTGCCCATAAGGCTTCATCATCGGCGATCAGTATTTTATAGTTTTCCTTCATTGTGTCCTTACTCAGTCTAATTTAAAATTAAAAGTAATAATACCGGTCTGATTTTCAGCCGGCTGCGCTGTTTTTAGTTTTTCAAATTTCCATGTCTTTAACGCTGTAATTACGGCATTCTCAAAAATAAAATCTGCTTTTTGCAATGGGGTAATCTGATTAACCGATCCATCAGGAGTAACAGAAATCCTGACTTTTATTTGAACCTCTTTATTGGAATTTTCAGGGTATCTGGGCAGAGAACCGGATATTTTACTTCTATTTCCTCCATCACGCCAGGAAATCGAATAACCCTTGATCTCTTTACCTATATTACCGCTGCCGGGTGATGAAACGGCAGAAGTAGATGAACTCAAATCGCCTGAAATTTTGGAATCTGATTTACCTGGTGAAAAGGTTTCCTTGTTGTTGCTAATTTTTGAATCACCGGATAATGAACCGGAAGCTCCTGAGCGTGAATCGGCAACATCCAGTTTTGAATCAGGGAAACGGACATTTTCGTTATCCATAGACGCACTATATCTGGGCGGGCTGATTCTAGGCATTGATGATTTCTCACCGGCTGATTTCACGACGGTTTCGGATTTTGCAGTTTTATTTGCTGGAATCGAAGTAACTGAAGAAGAAGATTTAGAAGAAGACTCGGATTTATTAACAGTTTCCATGGGTACAGTTTCCTCTTCCGGCGGCTGCTCAATTGCGGTAAACGATAATTCAACGTAATCCGGAGATTTGGTTTTATTACCTAATGTGAAAATAAGCGCAAGAAGCAGTAAAAGCGCATGAAATATAATTGTTCCGGCAAATCCAATTTTAGATTCTTTCGAAAAACCCTTCATTCTACAAACTCCAATATCCGGCTTGTTCCGTTGTTATCATTCGGTACTTCCATTATTCAAATTTACCTCTTTTTGTACATCAGTTGCAAGTAAATATTTGGTACATCCAACCGATTTAGCTATATCAATAATTTCGATTGCCTTTTGCAGATTCACATCTTTATCGGCATTCAAAATGACGATTGGGTTTGTCATGTTTTGGATGGCGCTTTTTATTTGTCCGCGAAGAGATTCCATAGAAATCTCTGAATTATTCAGAAAAATTTGATTCTGATTAGTAATACTTATTGTTATATGCTGCTGATTGCTAGGAGGCGTACCCTCTGAAGCTTTTGGAAGTTCGACCTTAATTCCGCTGTGAGAAACAAAAGAAGCCGTTAGCATGAAAAAGATCAGCAGTTGAAATATAACATCAGTAAGCGATGAAAACGCGAACGAATCCATCGTTTTATTTTGAACTTGAAATTTCATTTTCCGGCCTATTTAAGTGTTATAGGTTCAAATTTTTCATCTCCTGACTGAGGAGTTGGTTTTTCGACGTTTTCAGCTTCAAGCTGTATGAGGTCAATAAACTCATTGCTGCTGCTTTCTATTTCGAAAACAAACCGTTTAATTCTATTCACAAAATAATTATAGAAGAAATAAGCAGGAATTCCAACAAATAGACCAAAAGCAGTAGTAATCAATGCTTCCCAAATTCCACCGGCTAAATCACTGGCATTTACTACTCCGCCGGCGCCTTGAATCATCTGGAAAGCGCCAATGATACCGGTTACTGTGCCAAGAAAACCAAGAAGCGGAGCGATGCCGGCAACAGAAGCCAATATAGATAAACCTTTTTCTAATTTATAAATTTCTTCATTTCCGGCATTTTCGATGGCTTCACGGATTACCTTTTGTCCTCTATGATATCTCAGAATACCCTGCTTTAGTATTCTTGAGACAGGGATTTTGATAGAGTCGCAAAGGTCAATCGCATTACGAATATCATTTTTGCGAAGAAGAACCTTGAGATTGAGCATAAACTGGTTTACGTTTGCTTTTGCTTTCCTAAGCACTAAAAATCTTTCAATGATTATATACAAACCTATAACAGAACACAAAAGTATAGGCCACATTACAAATCCGCCTAAAAGAAATAGATTCCACAAAGACATTTCAATTACTCCAAATATTTATTTTTTAATTTTCCCGTATAATACAATTTTCCGAATTGGTGATTCTTTTTATTTTGTCAGTATCGAATTTAGCTTTCTCGGAAGTTGAATATGAGCCAACCATAACTCTGTACCAGGTGCCGCCTTTCTGTGGCAAGGTTACAGTTGTAAGTTTTACATTGAGACCTTTAGCTTTTATCTTTCGGACTTCGGACGCAGCCTTTGATTTCATCTTCCATGCAGAAACCTGAATAGAATATTTTCCGCTGGTTTTTGTATCAATGATCTTTACAGCGGCTTTTGGTTCAGCCATTGGCGCAGTTTTGCCGCTTATCACATCGGTTTTAACTTCATTGGTCTTTTGTGCCGGTTCAGCTGACTGTTTGCTCACCGGTTTTCTTAGAAATTGATCCTCGTAAGGATTCGTTGCAGGTGTGGAGGCAGCCGGGGTTTTAGAAGAATCCGTACTTGCAGCGCTCAGGGTATCGCTTCCACCGAATATCTTATCCTTCACTTTACCTGCTTCTACAAAAATGACACTGAAATCAAAATAACCCTGGGTTTGGAGGAAAAAGCTTCCGCCGGCGATGATCAGAATTAGGATAGGGATGAGCCATAACCAGATTCTTTTTGGTTTCTTACCTGGTTTTTGTGCATTATCTTGAGGAGGCTCCGGAGGATGATATTCCTGCGCTTGAGGGCGTTCCTGCCTCTTTTGCTCAGGACGCGGTATTTGAGGAATAACAGGTTCGGAACTGCTATCCTCATCTTCAAAAAGAAGTTTAGGCTTCGGTTTTGGCGTTTCTATGCTTTCAGCTGAAGAAGGTTTTTGTTGGAAATTATTTCCATCCTCGCTAAACTCGTCCCCAAGATTAAAATCCGGGATTTTTATTTCATCAGCCATTTCTTTCTCCTGACGTTTATATTTAGTAGTTGATTACCATTTGAATTTTATCCCAGCGAAAATAGAAAACGGATATTCTTCATAACCGCTATAATAAGAGTATCGGGTGTTAAAAATATTATTTAAACTTATACTTGCAATCAGATTATTAAAAATCGGATATTCGGCGTCAAGATTTAACAGAAAAATAGTTTTCTCAAATTCTTCATTATCCGATATCCACAAACCATTTTCACGAAAGTCTTCTATTCCGAATAAGTAAAATTGATCTATCCTTCTTTCTCCGATTATATTTATAGATGGATTTACTGTTAAACCGATACTCAATATGGTGAAGTAATCAAGCGAAACGCTATAATCCGGATTATAAAGAATCCGGTGGTTCTCTATTCTTTTATTATTATAATTAAATCTAAGAGAAAAACTATTTGCAGGATCAAGCTGGTAATCAATAAATAATTTTCCATACATTCCCTTGGCATTTTCACTGAATGTTGACGCCGACCAGTAGGAATAATTTTTTGAATAACTGAATGTGGGATCGAAATAGGGTGAATATTCCTGTTCAACATATCCTACACGCGCCTTGATTTTAATGAAATCTTTCAGAGAATAATCAGCTGAAAGATATATGTTGTGAATATCTACCAAATGGTTAAACTGTAAACATAATATATAAGGATTCAATTTATAAAACTCGCTCAAGGATATTATATGAATATCCGGATCGTAACCTGCTTCAATCGAAAGATTCGAGAGATTTTCGTATCGTACAGATATCTTGGGCAGAAAGAGGTTCCTATCATCCCCGGTTCCATAATAGTAAAAGAGGTAATTAAAGAAATAATATTTTAAACCCCCGTGGATGTATAGTCCGGACAGCATTTCTTTATCTATTCCTGCGCTCATACTAAACAGCGCTGAGTTTTTATCATATTGAGGATCATTGCTGATATTGCTGTTACGGAAATCCACACCACCTGAAAACAGATATCCATTATAATCATAACTTGCTGATAATCCGGCTCTGAAAATGTTTTCGATGTTTTTTGAATATGAATATAATTCCGGATTTTCGGAATCTTCAAAACGGCTGAAAGATAGATCGAATTTATAGTTAAAAAACCTTGCATCATGGGATGATATAGAACTTCCTATAGCAAATAAACGGTTTTCGAATGGCAAACTCTCGTAAGGGTAAATAGAGGTAATAAATTTTTGCAAACCGTAAAAGTTATATTTCTTTTGGCTGTAGGAAACATTTAATCGAACCAGAGACTCATTAAAAATATTTTGGGTTTCAGGTAAATCGGCTCCGAGTGATAAATGAATTTCCCCTTTAGAAAAATCAGAATTATCGACATTTTCGTTCCTTGAAATATAATTTCCGGATAGGGAAGCTCTAAAGATATCGTATCCATATGCTGCGCCGCCTGATAGGGCAGGGGAGTTGAAATTCCCATATTCGCCTTTTACGAATCCAGAAAACATATCTGGCTTATAAGTATCTGACAAATTCTTTCTAAAGGGTATGGATGATTCGGATATAGACACATCTTTGGTTTCAAAATTTGGACTCTGCTTTCCGGATAGGGAGAATATTTTTGATTCATCCAATTGAATTTTACTTCTATCAGAAATTTCTATTTTTTCCTTTCCGGTAATCACAAAATCCGGCACCGAAATTTTAGGCAATGAATCCTTAAAAATTACCGGTTCTTCGATGGGAATAGTTCTTTCCTTTGGTTCCTCTTTTACCTGAGAGAAAAGAGTCAAGCAGTTAAAAATAACAAGGGTAATATATAATATTTTTCTTAAAAATGTCATCTGCCAACCTACTTCGATAATTTGTTTAAACGGTTTTGAGCCTCTTTGTTATATTCTCCGGAGTTGTTTTGCTTTAAAATCTCTTTATAAGTTTTTTTGGCGCTGGCTATGTCGCCTAATGCTTCATAACATTCACCCGCTTTAAGCAGGCTTAGGGCAGTCAAATCACCCTCTTTAGAGAATACATATTTAATTCTTAAAAATGCCGATAGAGCATCCCTGTATTCCTGATCAGAAAAGTAGATTTCACCGATCCGGTATTGGGCTTCAGCGCCGACATTATCGGTTCTGGCTGATGCAACGCTTTCAAGAATTTCCAAAGCCTTAATTTTGTTTTTTCTTTTTAGATTAATAGCTGCAACCTCTATTCTGCTTTTATCCGCGAAAATGCTGTTTTTATACGCAAAGGAACGGATAAAATATTTTTCTGCATTGGTGTCGTCATTTTCGGAAGAATAAATTTTACCGGCATAATAAAAAGCTTCTGCCGAGATTTCCAAGGTTGGATAAGAGAGACCTGTTTTCTCGAAGGTTTCAATAGCTTTTTTATTATTTTTTTGAAACTGGTAAATTTGACCAACCTGGATCAGCGCGTTTGGAGCAAGGGCATGATCTTTGTGTTTTTCAAAAACAAACATATAGTTGCCTATT
>Ga0351884_1044_pt1 | contig 40539 bp, 37 predicted proteins | sample BONcelFGM3001F15_FD_206773 | JGI IMG/M metagenome (GOLD analysis project Ga0351884, IMG submission 206773) | Enriched cells from coal bed in the Powder River Basin, Montana, United States - BONCAT cells FGM rep3 HSBNCT.FGM.300.1.F15 ...
CGGAAGGCATGACGCCTGCCGAAACGGGTTATGTGATAGACGGCTGCGTGGATGACAAGGATGTGGTGTCGCTGATACTTTACTGGGCTGACAAGGGCTATCTTGAGATCGTGGAAAAGGCAAAAGGCCAGTTTGAGCTTGTCAAACTCAAAGATCTGGAGGATGCAAAGAGCTTTGAAAAACCAATGTTCAGCAAGCTTTTCGCAAACGGCGATGCGGTCGCGGTATCCAGCTTGAAACACACGTTCTACAGCACGATGGATACGACCAAGACAGCTGTGAAGAATTATTTTGAAGGTGCAAAGCAAAGGCAGTTGTTTACACCGCAATCAAAACGCGCACGGGGGGCTATGGGCATCATCACCATGATCCCTATCGCGCTCACGCTTTTTTGGGCGGTATTTACTGATACCTACGAATGGCTCTTTGGCATTATTTTTGCCGTGATCGGCGCCGCCTTGATCAGTACGCCCGTGTTCTTACTGGCGCGCGTGGCACAAAAATGGCGGTCAACCAAGAAGGGAAGCCGGATCGCACAGCTTATTGTCTCGGCCGTTGTGCTTGCGGCGGTGCTTGCCCTCTATATGGCCATCATGCCTGTGTTTAATGAAAACATCGAGTTTGCCGTGCTGCTCGTGACAGCGCTTTCAACGGTCGCGCTGCTGCTGCTGACCATCATTATGCACAAGCACACCAAACAGGGCAAAGAATGGCTCGCAAAGATCATCGGTTTCAAAGAGTTTATCGACAAGGCCGAGAAAGACAGGATCCTCATGCTTGTTGAGCAAAACCCGTCCTATTTTTACAATGTGCTGCCTTACGCCTATGTGCTGGGCGTCACGGACAAGTGGGCGAAGAAATTTGAAGGCATTGGCGTTGCGCCGCCGACGTGGTACCATGGTTACTACGGTGTTTCTGCCTTCAACACCATCATGTTTACGTCCTTAATCTCGCGTAGCATGACGAGCTTCCAGACGAATATGGTATCGCGGCCAAGCTCAAGCGGCGGCGGCGGCGGCTTTAGCGGCGGCGGTTTCGGTGGCGGAGGCTTCTCCGGCGGCGGCGGCGGCGGCGGCGGCGCAGGCAGGAGCTGGTAGAGAATTTGCTCAAAGAGGGCTCACATGAGCCCTCTTTTTTAATAAAAAGACATATTGCCGACCCCTATCAATGAAAATTAAACAAAATTTAAGTATAGCGTTATAAAAATAAAGAGCATAGCTGTTAAAGGTCACAGCCAAAACGACGATAGTTTTTTTATAAGGCTTTTTTAAACTCAGCGTGAATTTTTGGAGGGAATGCGTTTTGGACATAAATCGGTATCATACAATGCAAGAAAACAAGGACACACAATGCGGCAGATATCTGCTGTTTTCCATCGGAAACGAAGATTACGGCATCGAAATACTTTTTGTCACTGAAATCCTCAGCACACAGGCTATAAAGCCGTTGCCTGATATGCCTGATTATATGAAAGGCGTCATCGGTCTGCGCGGCAAGACCATACCGGTCATCGATATGCGCTTGCGGTTCACAAAGCAGGCTGAGAAGGACACGGAAAAAACATGCATTGTTGTGATCAATGCAAAAGCATATTGCGCAGGGCTGATCGTGGATGAGGTCAAAGAAGTGCTGGAAATCGAGGAGAAGGACATTGCAATGCCTCCGATGTTTGAACCGGGTGAAAGCAGCCGGTATATCAGCGGCATCGGGAAGGTCGGCGATCAAGTCAAGCTGATCATCAATTGCGAAAGGCTGTTTACGGATAAAGAGGCAAAGCAAATCCAAGATATACAAGCGGAATGAGAACAAGATGATGATTGGAGGCTGTACACGATGATGATTGGAGGCTGTACACAATGATAAAAACCACAATGCAGAAGAGAAGGCCGGGTTTTGAATGCTGATAAAGATAAGGGACAGGCTTATCCTGCCCCTTGGTATGGGCGCTGATTTCATAAAACTGCTGCGTGCAATATCATAATAAACATTCCGGGAAAACTATGTTATTTTGGACGGTATGTCAAACAGTTGCATATGACCGTATCGTGCGGGTCGTCAATTTTTACTGCATGGGCATGGCATCGGAACGATTGGTTATACGCGCATCCGGATACATTGCAGGTAATATTGGGAGGAGCGCTTAACTCCTCGCCGAACTCTGATTCTGTATCCAGATATGCCGCTGCGACAAAGCTGTTTTCATCTGTGTAGGTATCGCAAAACGTCTCATCGGCGCTTTTGCTGACCAAGATGGCTTTGGCGCTGCATTGCTGGTCATGATTGTGTACGCAGCTGACTGCGCTGCAGCTAAGAGATTTCATGTCTGTCAGGCCTTGCGCAAAAAGCTTTGGCACATGCTGTCTTCCGCGGATTCTGCGTGGCCGGAGAGCGGGCTGACATGAATGCTGGAAAGCTCGCAATGATCTTCCTGGCCATGGTATCTGCACGTATCGACCGTGCATATGATGGACTGTCTTTTGTTTTGGTGCATAGGTTTCCTCCTTAAAACTTTTCTATGGTTATTATGCCGCGCGTGATGAGAGACTATGTGCAGCAATATGGGTATCGGCTGTTTGTAAAATAGAATTTTTTAGGTATTATTGTCGCACATTTGCAGATGCTATTGACAATATAGCAGAAAAGAGAATATAATGAACAAGGTCAAGTGGCTGGAACTTCTTGAAGTACGTTGAATCCCAATATTTATAATAAAATTGACGGGTATGCGTTTTTACTGTGTCTGGCATTCTTATTTTTCTATAATTAAAGGAGAACGATTTTGGATATCAGTTTGCTCAAAGAAAAGAGCCTGATGGATTTACGCGAGATCGCAAAAATGGCGGGTATCAAGTCTGTCACCAAATACCGTAAGGGTGAACTTCTCGACATGTTGTATGAGCTCGACAGGAAAGCGCGGGCTGAGCAGCTCGTGCAGGATTTACCCGAAGAAGATGATGACATCAATGAATACAGCGTGTATGAGGATATACGCAGCGATACGCATGCCCATCCGTATCAGCATGAGGTAATCAGCGGCGATGAACAGCACGAACAGACGCATCAGGAGTCGCTGCCTGGCGAGGAAAAGAAGATCATTGAGTATGTGATGGGCAACGATGCGGTCAATGAACTGCTTAACAAGGGTGATTGCGGTGATGCCCTCGGAATACTCGAAGTGCTGCCAGAAGGCTATGGTTTTCTTCGCAGCGAAAATTATCTGCCCGGCAACAAAGACGTTTATGTGTCCATGGCGCAGATCCGCAAATTCAATTTAAAGACCGGAGATAAAGTTAGAGGCAAAACGCGTCCCGCGAAAGATTCGGAAAAACTCAATGCTTTGCTATATATAGAACAGGTCAATGATGACACCGTTGATAAATGCCTGACACGCAGGCCTTTTGAGGAGCTTACGCCCATTCATCCTGATAAGCGGTTTACGCTGGAGCGCACAATTTCCTCGCGTGATCTTGCGATCAGGCTGATCGATCTTATATCGCCCGTTGGTAAAGGCCAAAGAGGGCTGATCGTCTCGCCGCCAAAAGCGGGCAAGACGATTATGCTCAAAAAGATCGCCAACAGCATCACGGCCAATTATCCGGACGTCAATTTGATCGTGCTGCTTATCGACGAGAGACCTGAGGAAGTGACCGATATGCAGCGCTCGACAAAGGCAGAAGTCGTTTACTCTACGTTCGACGAAAAGCCGGAAAACCATACGCGGGTGTCCGAGATGGTGATCGAGCGCGCCAAACGCCTTGTGGAGCAAGGCAAAGACGTTGTCGTTCTGCTGGACAGCATCACGCGCTTAGCGCGCGCCTACAACCTCATCATACCGCCGACCGGACGCACACTTTCAGGCGGCCTGGATCCCGGTTCGCTCTACAAACCAAAACGATTTTTCGGGGCGGCACGCAACATCGAGTTTGGCGGCAGCCTGACGATCATCGCGACGGCGCTGGTGGATACAGGTTCGCGCATGGATGAGATCATCTACGAAGAATTCAAGGGCACGGGCAATATGGAGATCCATCTTGACCGCCGCTTGTCAGAAAAACGTATTTTCCCGGCGATCGATCTGCAGAAATCCAGCACACGCCGCGAAGAACTGCTGCTTTCCAAAAGTGAGCTTGAAGGCATGTGGACGATCAGGAAGGTGATGTCGGGCGGCAATACCGCCGAGGTTGCCGAACAGCTTATCGGCATGCTTGCCAAAACACAGACAAACGAAGCATTTTTGGAGAAGCTGAAAAGTTGGATGAGTGTCTGGGATAAGGAAGGCTATAACTTCACACCCAAAAGAGGGGGATACTAACCAAAAAGCAATATGACCCGTAAGGCTTCGCACATCGATAAGGGACGGCTCTACAGCAAGGTTGTCTACATCTATTTTTGTTTCTATGCGATGGCTGTCGCCGAACGTTTTTCTGTTTCTGTGTTCTTTGGAGCGGCGGTCTTTATATCCGTTTCCGCACTGGCAAGAATGATCGACTTTTTGGCCCAAACACGATACGATTCACGTCTTAAAAAGTTTATCGAATGGGCGTCGGTCGTATTTTTTATGCTTTCTGTGGTGTGTGTTCTTGCCGTTTATCCTTTTCTGTACTTGACAGCACATGCTGCCATCGCCATTGTCATCATCACGCTGCCCTTGCTTGAACATGGCGTGCAAAGCATGCTTCTGCGCAGAAAGCAAATCAAGTCTCCGCGTGCAGGCAGGGCAGCGGTTTTACTGGGCCCTCAGGCGGCTCTTGTCGTTCTGACGGGCATGCTCGTTTGGGTTTCCGGCCTGCAGGCGTTTGAGTTTATTATTGCGGCGGCGCTAGGCATGGTGTTTTCTTTTTTGCGCCAATGGGTGTTTTATGCTGAAGAAAGCGAAGACCAAAAGCAGAGGATACCGGATGACGATGTGAGGCTAATCAGAAGTGCGCGGCTTTATGACGGCATGGCCATTTCATCCGGCGTAGCTTTGCACATATTCGCTTTTACATATGTGCTTTACATCCTTCTTTCAATAAGGCTTGTTTTTTTCCACAGTTTTTTTATCGTCTTTGCAGCTATAGCGATCGTGTTCGGCGCGATGTCGCTTGCAACGCAGCGGTTCTTACGCGCGTCGCTTTTTGCGCGTATCGGTAAAAATGCCGCTTTTGTGCTGGGGACAGCCATTGCCATATTCGCCGCATACATGCTGCGCGGAAACTGGTTCTTAGGCGGCATTGCAGTATCCGTGCAGGCTGTGCTTTTGCTTGTGGGTTTGACGCTGCAGATGACCGCTACGCTCGGGCTGCGCGAAGACATACTTCTTGTGATCAAACTGCACCGCAAGGATGTCAACGAAACTGTTCTTCGTCAGAGGTCACAAAGGCTCGAGCACTGGACAGCGCTGATATCCGAGGCCATCATGCTTTGTGTGCTCATTTTATTGATTTTTGACCCGGCGGTATCGGGCGCATGGCTGGATGACAATATCACGTATGCATCGCAAATCAGCAGCAGCGTTGTGGCAGTTCCCACAGTCTTCTTGTTGCTGGCGCTTGTTTATTCAGTCAAACAACCGCTCACGCAAAAATACACGCGCAGGCTCAAAGCATATGTATGCATCAAAGAGGCGGGAAAAGACAATCCGGAAATGGAGAACAGGCTAAGAAGCATACTGATCAAAAAATACAAAAAGAGGATAGGCGTGCATATCATTCGCGCTTTTTTAAGGCCTGTCATGTATCATTCACTCACTGGAGAGCAAAATGTGCAGAAGCTTCCTGCAATATTCGTTTTCAACCACCGCGAGGTATACGGGCCTATTGCGGCTGTGGTCTTTTTGCCCTATGATTTGCGTCCCTGGATATTGAGCAAGATGCTTGACAAAAACCAGATTATCAGGCACATGTATGAAGGTACTTTTATCCGGATAAAATGGATGCCTGTGTTTATGAGAAAGCTCGCAGCAGCCATAGCAAGCCCGATTGTGGCATGGGCTTTAAACTCGCTTGACCCCATACCAGTCTACCGGGGGACAGTCAGAAACGTCATTAAAACATTTGAACTCTCCATAGAATGCCTGCAGGCGGGAGACAGCATACTGCTTTTTCCCGAAAATCCGGAGGAGCGGTATACGCAGCATGATCAGGTGAGTGCTTTTTACCGCGGATTTGCCAATTTGGGCAGGCTCTATTATAAAAGAGCGCACGAATGCGTGACCTTCTATCCCGTGTTTGCCAGCCGTTTTGCGCGGGTGCTGCGTATTGGGGAAGGCGTTACGTATGACCCTTTGGGCGGGAGAAAAGAAGAGGGGCGCATCGTGGAGACGCTTGAAGCGCGTATGCGCATGCTTTTTAAGCAGGATGAACAATAAACCTTCAAAGATCGACGGTGACGCGTTTGCTGGCCAGCGGCACGGGGACCGTTTTCCCGAGCGTTAAATTGGATATATGTGCCAGAAAAGTTTTTTCGTTCCCTGAGGATACACCGAATTGAATGCGTACATCGCTGCCGTAATGGACCTCTTCCATCGTATAACCTGCACCGGTGAGCACAGATCGTATGCGGGAGAAGGTGGGGAAGTCAAACGTACAGGCAAACATACTGAGGGAACACAGCCGAACTTTGTTGGCCGTTTCGAGAGCCTGTACGGCGCACTGTGTATAGGCGCGGCAAAGGCCGCCTGTGCCGAGCAGCGTACCGCCGAAATAGCGCGTCACGATCACAAGCACATTGGAGAGCCCGGTTTTTTTGATGGCTTCGAGTATCGGCAGGCCGGCTGTGCCCTGCGGTTCGCCATCGTCGCTGCAGCGCATGGATTGATCCTCCAGTAGCCAGGCAAAGCAATGGTGGCGCGCGTCACGGTGTTGTTTGCGTCGCGCGTCGATAATCTGCTGCGCTTGTTCTGCGCTGTCAGCGCGGCAGGCAAGGCCCAGAAAACGTGATTTTTTGACGATGAGGCACATTTCGGATTGGTCTTTGATCGTTATCATAACACAGTGCAGCCCGGGGGCTTATGGAGCAAGCCTGATCTTATGGTAGACCTTTTTGCCTTTTTTGATCATCATTTCACCGTTATCAAACAGGTCAGCCGTGACTTTGAGAAACTCATCGGTGATCTTTACTCCGTTGATCGATAAACCTCCCTGCGCAATAAGCCGCCGGCCTTCGCCGCGCGAGGATGCCAGTGCGCATGATTGCAGCAGATCCAAAAGAAGCAGGTCTTCTGTATCCGTGATCACCGTTTCGGGCACGGAACCGCCCTGCGCGCCGCCTTCGAAAAGCGCTTCTGCGGCCTCTTTGGCATTGTTTGCTTCCTCCAGGCCGTGCACCTGCGCGGTGACTTCATAAGCGAGCGCCACTTTCGCAGTATTGATGCGTTCATCCGAATAGCTGCAAAGCTGCTTGATCTGTTCAATAGGCAGGAAAGTGAGCAGTGATAAGCATTTTTCCACATCGCTGTCTGCCACATTGCGCCAGTATTGATAGAAATCATAAGGGGAGGTTTTCTTAGGGTCGAGCCAGACTGCGCCTTTTTCAGTCTTGCCCATTTTACGTCCGTCGCTTGTCAGAAGCAGCGTAAAAGTCATGCCGAAGGCTTCGCTGCGCTGTTTACGGCGTATCAGATCAGCGCCAGCAAGTATATTTGACCATTGATCGTCGCCGCCAAGCTGCAGTTTGCAGCCGTGCTTTTTGTGGAGCACGAGAAAGTCGTACGCCTGCATGAGCATATAATTGAACTCTAAGAAGGTCAGCCCCTTTTCCATGCGGTTTTTATAACATTCAGCGGTCAGCATGCGATTGACCGAAAAGTGCACGCCGATATCGCGCAGGAATTCAATATAGTTGAGGCCGAGCAGCCAGTCGGCGTTGTTGACCATCAGCGCCTTGCCTTCTCCAAAATCAAGAAAGCGGCCGATTTGTTTTTTAAAGGCTTCTGCATTGCGTGCGATATCATCCGCACTGAGCATTTTACGCAGGTCCGCCTTGCCGGAAGGATCTCCGATCATGGTGGTTCCGCCGCCTATCAGCGCGACGGGACGGTGCCCTGCCCTCTGCATATGCGCCATCGCCATCAGCTGGACATAGTGCCCCACATGCAGGCTGTCTGCTGTGGGATCAAAGCCGATATAAAATGTAACGCTCTCTTTGCCAAGCAGATCCGCAAGCCCTTCATGCGTCACCTGTTTGACAAAACCTCTTTCGCTCAGCACCTCGAATACGTTTTCCATAAACTCACCTCGTTGTATGCGTTTCTGTCATATTATAACGGCTGGCCCGTGCCGTTGCAAGCCTAGCGCCTTTTATCCGCAGCGTTCGGCATAAAATGGAAATTCACTGCTGATTTTGCAAATTAGGCTACAAAAAGAAGGAAAAACATGTATCAATGACGAATTTTAAACTTGTACACTTTTCGCGCCGCGCCAAGGAGGTTGCTTTATGGATATCACCGACATTCGCATCAGGCGGATAGAGACCATGGGAAAGCTCAAAGCCGTGGTGTCTGTGACATTTGACGACATGTTTGCAGTTCACGACATGAAGATTATTGAAGGGCAAAACGGTTACTTTATAGCGATGCCTTCCAGAAGAACGCCCAATGGGGAATATAAAGACATCGCGCACCCCATCAACTCCGAAGCCAGATCAATGCTGCAAAAAGCCATTCTTGAAAAATTCGAGAGCTTACCGGAAGACGAGGACTATGCTTCTTTTCCAATGTAACGCAGAAAGCCCCTGCGTTTTGTTTTGCGTTCTTGGGCATACATAGCTGTCACACATTAAATGAAACATCACGGAATACCCGCATGAGTTAAACAGGGGTATGTTTTAAGCTGGATTTTTTACTTAAGTTTTGCAAATATCATTCTTCCGGCGGCTGTCTGAATCACGCTTGTCACAATGACGTTGACAGGGTTGCCCAGTTCTTTTTGGCCGCCTTCCACAACGATCATTGTGCCGTCGTCAAGATATGCAACGCCCTGGCCGGGTTCTTTGCCGTCTTTGACAACAGTCACATACATTTCTTCGCCAGGCAGCGCTACAGGCTTGATAGCGTTGGAGAGCTCATTGATGTTGAGAACGCGCACACCTTTGACTGCTGCGACCTTGTTCAGATTATAATCATTGGTGACGACGATACCGTCCATATCTTTGGCAAGAAAAAGCAGCTTGGAATCGACCTCAGTGGTTTCTTCTATCTCTGCATGGACGATACGCACAGGAAAATCAAGCTCATTTTGTATACGCTTTAATACATCAAGCCCTCTGCGGCCACGGTTGCGTTTTAAATCATCCGAAGAGTCTGCGATATGGCGCAGCTCATCCAAAACAAATTCAGGGATGATCAGCGTACCTTCAATGATGCCCGTGTTGCAGATATCAAAGATGCGTCCGTCTATGATGACGCTGGTATCAAGAAGCTTCGGACGGGCCAGTACGGCGTTTTTTGATTTGGCATCCTCATCTTTATGGCGCTTAAAGATGCCGGATTCGGAAAAGTCAGGTTTATAGCGCGTCAATATGGATATCCCAAGATAGACACAGACAATATATATAAGCACATTGATGATGCCGGCGATCCATGGCAAGGTGACGATACTGTTTATCAGCGAAGAAAGAAAGAACGCGACCACAAGGCCGAGTATAAGGCCGATGACTGCAGAAATGACCACGCTGGCAGGCAGCTTAGAGAGCTTTTTATCTGCATCACCTGCGGACTTGAATATAAATTCAACGATGGGTTTTGAAATAAACAAGAACACCAGTCCAGAAATGATGCCGGCGCTGATAAAAATAAGCAGACTGTAAATGTCGGGAAGCATACTGTAAGCATCGGTGTTATAGATCCGTCCGAGGAGCTCATAAACAAGTGCCGTTAACCCCGGCCCGACAAACAAACCCACCAATACAATAAAAAAACGTGCAATTTTTCTGCCCATTTTTACACCTCAATATCATTGTTGACTGCATTATATCATAACAATGGCCAGTCAAAGCGATAGTTGCCAAAAAACACAAATATTTAACAATTATGGCGTCTGAATGATCAGTTTTTTGATTTCTTCGTCATCTTTGTTACTGGCAAGCGCAATTTCCGAAACAAGGATCTGAAGGGAAGTGCCAAGCATTTTTTTCTCGCTCGAGGATAAGCTTTTCTGCATTTCGCGTTTAAGGAGACTTTTGATCACAGCGGCAATTTCGAAAACATCGCCGGATTTCATTTTTTCAAGATTTTCACGGTTGCGCCTGTTCCAGTTGGAGGACTCTTCGATGTCGTCAATCTTTTTAAATGAGGCAAGAACACGGCTGCATTCATCGGGCGAAATAACGCAACGCAAGCCGGCTTTTTCGGCGCTTTCGACCGGGACATGGACCTTGATATCGCCGTCGGAAAATCTCAACACATAGTAACGTCTTTTTATATCCAGAAAAAGACGCTCTTCAACAGCATCTATGAACCCTGCACCGTGCATAGGATATGAAATTTTGTCTCCGGGCTTAAACATTCAACCGATACCTCATACAAATATGATATAGCAGAGGGGGGTCTTTGTCAAATAAGCACCGAAAAATGGATACGGCAGGCACAGTCACATTTTCTTCTGCTGTGCATAGTGTTGTATTGCGGGTTATATCCTGACTCTGATTTGAAAAGCGGAGGAGAACAATGAAAAAAGCAAAGCGGCGTGCACGGGCATTGATCAAAGGCCATGCAGAGGCCGAGCAGCTTTACGGTACAGTTTTACTCACCGATACACCAGCCGGGGTGCGTGTCGAGGCAACGATCAAAAGGCTGCCTGAAAACAAGACCGGTTTTTATGGGTTTCACCTGCATGAGGGGCAAAGCTGCAAACCGCCGGATTTTCAAAGTGCGCAGGGACATTACGACCCGCAGGGTGTGCCCCATCCGATGCATGCGGGCGATTTTCCATCACTGATCGCGACTGATTCAGGCGAGGCATGGCTTGCGTTTTTCACCACGCGCTTTACAGTCAGCGATATCATCGGGAAAACAGTCGTTGTGCATATGGAGAGGGATGATTTTTCCTCGCAGCCTGCAGGAGATGCGGGCAAGCGCATAGGATGCGGTGTATTAGAGCCGTTCTGACAGCACACCCAAACAACTGTTACAATATCAACAGCGCTGTTGACGGTTTTGTTCCTTGGTATGGCACAAGGCCGTCTGCTTAACCCGTCAAACCCCGTCAAATAAGCGTTGCTTTTGATGCCCCAAGGGCTGTTCACAATCCATTTACATCTTTCCGGGTTAACTTTGCGCAAAATATGATAAAATACATATATGCGAGGTGAAGTGCTTGGAAACCATATATGAAGCAGCATCGATCGCCATGCGTTACTGGTTTGTGGCTGCTGGTGTGATTGTGCTTATCGGTGTCATTATCATATCCTTGAGGGAGTACAGGGAAAAAAGCTATGTGCTGAGTCTTGCTAAAAGCAGTATCGGCTATTTATCCGTGATTTCCGGGCCGACTGATGTGATGGGTGAGAACATACAGCTGATGCAAAAAAACTCGATCGGCCGTTCGCGCCGCTGTGACATAATGTTTGATGAACGCAGCCTGGATAAAACCCACGCAAGCATATACAGGGCGCTTTCCGGCGCTGTTTATCTGAGCCGCAGCGGCAAAGGAGAGGTCACGGTCAACGGGCGCGCTATCGAAAGCCGTGTGCGGCTGCACAGCAAAGACACCGTGTGCTTTGGCAATGTGGTGACAAAAGTGCATCTGAAAGAGGAAGGCTAAATGGTATTTGAAAGAAAGGGCGCGGGCGCGCTGCTTGCGCTGATCATCATGTTCACACTCTCCGCATGCGCGCTGCTTTCATTTCGTGGGGGCAGTTTCGATATTGTGCCCGCATTGTATGGCCTGGGGGCCTCATTTTCCATGCTGCTGGCTTATAACCTTGCAGCGCGTGTTTTTCGCCATATCGACAGGATCACGCTCGTTATCTGTTTTTTTCTGGCTTCGATCGGCCTTGTTATGCTTGCAAGGCTCAACATGGAAACAGCGCTGCGCCAGCTGCTGTGGTTATGCGCGGGCTCGGTTGTGTTGTTCATCGTTGTGATGGTCTTAAAAAGGGTACGTGACTTCGGGCTGCTTAACTATGTGATGATGGCAGCCGCGCTCGGCTTGATCGCGCTGGCATATCTTTTCGCAGACACGATTGGCGGCGCTCGCAACTGGGTCACGATCGCTGGCGTCTCCTTTCAGCCAAGTGAGATATCAAAAGTATTTTTTATTATTGTTTCGGCTTACTTTTTTGCGGAGCGCCGCGCCGCAGCGGCCACCGTCGGCTATGCTTTGTTCTGTGCGCTTTGTATATTCATCCTTGTGCTGTCCAACGATCTAGGGGGCGCGCTGCTTTTTGCAGGCACTTTTCTGATCATGTTTTTCGCCGGAACGGGACGCACGCTGCTCACGTTTGCGGGGCTCGGCGTGGCATCGGTTGGCGCGGTGGCAAGCTACCATATGTTTTCCCATGTGCGTGTGCGCGTCGAGATCTGGCAAAACCCATGGATATACCACCGAACTCAAGGCTACCAGATCGTCCAGGGCCTTATGGCCATCGCGGCGGGAGGCCTTTTTGGCTCAGGGCTTGGCCTTGGTTACCCAAGTTCCATACCGGTGAACACGAGCGACTTTATTTATGCGGTGATCTGTGAGGAATTCGGCCTTATATTCGGTATGGTGATCATACTGTCTTACCTTGTGTTCATCATACGCGGCATGATCATAGCCATGAACGCGGGCACGCGGTTTGACGCATTGCTTGTCTTTGGGGCGACCTGCATGCTTTCGCTGCAGTCGTTCATCATTATCGGCGGCGTGATAAAAATGATACCGCTTACCGGCATCACACTGCCGTTTATCAGCGCCGGCGGAACATCCATGATCTCAAGCCTCGCGCTGGTGGGCATCATTGAGGGGGTTGCCGTTAAAAACGGCGAGCGTGACGAGAGGGAGATCAAAAGCGCGGGAGGCGAAGTTTTATGAAGAATGTACTCAAACGCAACATACGCATCCTGCTGATCGTGTTTTGTGTGATGTTTACCGGGCTCACCGTTTACCTTGGATATATGGTGGGTGTGTACGGCGAACGCTGGTTCGTCACGCCTTACAATCCGCGCCTTAACAGGATGCAGGCAAATGTGCAGCCGGGGGATATCCTTGACCGCACAGGGAAGCAGCTTTATTATTCATCAGGCGGCAAACGCACGTATATGAGCGGATCAGGGCAGCGCAGAGCTGCCGCACATATCCTCGGCGACAGTGACGGAATGACATACGGCGCACAGACGATGTTTGCCAAATACCTCTATGGCTATGATCAGGGTTCTGTCACGCGCATCGTGGATCTTGTATCAGGGAATCCGCGCAAGGGCAGCGATGTGATGCTGACGATTGATGCCCGGCTTTGCGAAACGGCCTACAAAGCGCTTGACGGAAACCGCGGCGCCGTCGTGGTCATGAACTATAAAACAGGCGAGATCCTCGCAAGCACGTCGTCGCCTTCGTTTGATCCATTAAGGATGGAAGAGTTTCTGGAAGGCGGCGGGGAGAGCGAGCTGGTCAACCGCGCATTTTCTGGACTTTATCCGCCGGGCAGCACTTTTAAGATCGTTTCGGCTTCTGCGCTTATACACAACGGCATGGCGGATTATAAAGCCACATGCACCGGCAGCACACAGATCGGGGGCAAAACCATCACATGCACGGGCAAGCACGGCGATCTCGATCTTAAAGGCGCACTCGCCCAATCGTGCAACGTGTATTTTGCGCAGGCAGCTACAGAGCTTGGCATCGATGCGATAGAACGCGAGGCCGCCAAATTCCTGTTTAATACCGAGCTGCTTTTTGACGATGTGATCATGGGGCAGAGCGTTTTCAACACCGCTTTGAATGATGCTGACAACGCATGGGCGGCTATCGGGCAGCATCAGGATCTTGTCACGCCGCTTCATGCGTGCATGATCGCGGCAAGCATAGCGAATAACGGCGTGATGATGGAACCCAAGCTGCTTTATTCCGTGAGCGGCAGGAACATGCTTGCGCCGCGCGCCGCGGCAGCTGTGGCGGCGGATACGCAGGCGTTGAAGGATATGATGATACAGGCCGTGAAAGATGGCACAGGTTCTGCAGCGGCCATAAAAGGCGTGACGGTGGGCGGCAAAACGGGCACAGCGGAAATCGAAGACAAAGACGGCCGCGCCGCGCACGCATGGTTTATCGGGTTTATTGACGATGATGAGCACCTGCTTGCCATCGCAGTGGTGATGGAAAGGGCGGGCTCGGGCGGCAAGCACGCTGCCCCGGCAGCGCGTCGCGTGCTGCGCAAAGCCATTGAGCTTGGATACTGATATGGATATTCGTGAAAAGCTTATGAGCCTTCCTAAAACACCCGGTGTTTATCTCATGAAGAACGCGGAGGGAAAGATCATCTATGTGGGCAAGGCGCTCGCGCTGAAAAACCGCGTCAGCAGTTATTTTGGGGGTACGCGCAAAGACGCAAAGACGGCTGCGCTTGTGGCGGAGACCGCTGACTTTGACTATATACTCACCGAGACTGAGATTGAGGCGCTGATTCTCGAATGCAACATGATCAAGCGCTACAGCCCGTATTACAACATCCTGCTGCGGGACGACAAGCATTATCCTTATATCCGCATAGATATGAACGAAAAATTTCCGCGCGTTTGCGTGACGCGGCGTATCGAGAACGACGGCGCGCGCTATTTCGGGCCGTATATCGCGGCACATATACTGCACGATATGCTCGAAACTGTCAACAAGGTTTTCCCGATACGACTTTGTAAAAAAGACATTGACGGGCGCAAACGATCTCGGCCTTGCCTTAACCACGAACTCGGACGCTGCCTTGCGCCGTGCGCGGGCAAGGTCAGTGAATATGAGTACAAGCGGATGGTGTGCGAAGTGGAGGAATTTCTTTCCGGCAGGTACAAGGGCCTCAAAAAGCAGCTTGAAGACGACATGGGAACCGCGTCGGAAAAACTGGAATACGAAAAAGCTGCGGCCGCAAGAGACCGCCTGCGGGCGCTTGAGAAACTGTTCGAAAAACAAAAAGCCGGGTTTCCCGATCTCAATGACAAGGATGTCTTTGCCGTCTATAAGAGAGGCGATGAAGCGGTGGTGCAGGGGCTTTTTGTGCGCAGGGGCGAACTTAACCATACCGAACGCTTTTTTATCTCGTGCGCGGGCGAGATCGAAGGCAAGGTGCTCTCCCACATGCTCGGGCAGTATTATTCAAGCGTGAGCGGCGTGGCCAAACAGATATGCGTCAATACAGAACCTTTTGAAAGGCCGCTGATCGAGCAGTGGCTGACTGAAAAGCGCGGCAGCAAGGTCGCGCTGCATGTGCCGCAAAAAGGGGCGAACAAGAAGCTTGTTGAGATGGCGCTAAGCAACGCCAAAGAAGCGCTTGACCGCCGCCTGCTGCGGCTGCAGCGCGAATATGATACCACAAAAGGCGCGCTTAAAGACCTTGCACAGATCCTCGGGATGCAAAACGGCATAGACCGTATGGAATGCTACGACGTATCCAATACGCAGGGCACGGATTCGGTGGCGTCTATGGCGGTTTTTCGCGGCGGCATGCCTGAAAAGAAATCGTACCGCCGTTTCAAGATCAAGTCGGTGCAGGGCGCGGACGACTTTGCTTCGATAAACGAAGTCATCACGCGGCGTTTCAGGCGCGCGCTTAAGGGCGAACAGGGTTTCGAAGAACTTCCCTCTCTTGTGATCGTTGACGGCGGCAAAGGCCAGCTGTCGGCAGCTTATGATGCACTTGCTTCGCTGGGGCTCGAAGACACCGTGCCTCTTTTAAGCCTTGCCAAAAGAGAGGAAGAGGTTTTCGTGACCGGGCGCAGCGAGCCGGTTGTTCTCGATAAAAGCAGCCATGCTCTGGGGCTGCTTATGCGTATCCGCGACGAGGCGCATCGCTTCGCCGTCACGTACCACCGCGGGTTGCGGCTCAAGAACGTGGAGGATTCCGTGTTGCTTAAAATACCGCACATAGGCGCCGTGCGCGCAAAGGCGCTGCTTTCCCACTTTGACACCATGGGCGATATACGTGCTGCGCGTTTTGACGAGATCTTGCAGGTGCCGGGCATGGACGAACGTTCTGCACAGGCGGTCGTCGATTATTTCGAAGCGGATACAGACAATCAAGCCTAGCGCTATTGTGAAATGCACGGTGTTGGTGTAATATTTTGAATAAGATGAACAAAATGATTGATAAGGCGTACAGTATGCTGGCTTCACGCATCGCGGATGTGCGCCGCGACGAGCCCATGGCGGAGCACACCTCTTTCAAGGTGGGCGGCTGCGCCGACTTAATGGCACTGCCTGCTGAGGAAGATGAAATACGCCATGTCCTTATCACTGCGCGTGCGCTAGGCTGCCCGCTTTATGTGACGGGGCGCGGCACAAACCTGCTGGTGACGAGCAAGGGGCTGCGCGGTATCGTTTTAAAGCTTGCCGAAAACTTTTCCGGCATGACATTTGAAGGCGCAGACCTGTATGCCAAAAGCGGAACGCCGCTGGCGGTTTTAGTGCGCGAAGCCACGGCGCGCTGTTTGGGCGGCGCTGAATTTTTAGGCGGCATACCCGGCACTTTGGGCGGTGCGGTCTGTATGAACGCAGGTGCTTACGGCGGCGAGATAAGCGATTTTGTGCAGGAGGTCGATGCATGCTCTTGGGCGGGGGACCTGACGTTTTCCGCGCAGGAGATGGCATTTGGATACCGATGCAGCCTTTTGAGCAGCTATCCGCTTATCGTCACAGGTGTACGGCTGCGTTTTTTGCCGTGCAACGAAAAAGAGAGCAGGCAAAAACTCCTGGAACTTAACGAAAAAAGGCGCGAGAAGCAGCCGCTTGAATACCCGAGCGCGGGCAGCACTTTCAAGCGGCCGGAAGGCGGCTTTGCGGGCACGCTTATTGAGCAGGCGGGGCTAAAGGGAACACGTATCGGCGGCGCGGAGGTTTCTGATAAACACGCAGGTTTCGTCATTAACAAAGACGGCGCAACGCCCGAGGACATCATCGCACTCATAAAGCTCGTACAGGCGCGCGTGCATGAGGCTTTCGGCGTCGCACTTGAGCCCGAAGTCAAGATCATTGGTGAACCATGAAGCTGACAGCAGATTACCATACCCATACCGTTTACAGCCACGGCAGGGGCAGTGTGGAAGATAATATAGAAGCGGCGGTGGCACGCGGGCTGGCCAAAGTCGGCATTGCGGACCATTCTGTGTCGCATTCTTTGTACGGCTTGAGGCGGCGGCATCTGGCACAATATATTGCGCACATTGAGCAGGCAAAACGCGCGTATGAGGGGCGCATTGACGTCAAGGCGGGTATCGAACTGAATCTGACCGGGCTTGACGGCAGCACAGATATGCCGGATGGCCGTTTCGATTTTGCGATCATGGGTTTTCACAAAGCAATCCTTCCACGTGATTTGCATACAGCATGAGTGTTTTTGACGGCGGGGCAAAGGGCCGAGCAGATTACAGAGGCCTATATGCGCGCGATACAAAAATACCGTATCGACATCGTTGCACATCCGGGCTACGGCGTACCCGTCAACTATGCAAAACTCGCCCGGGCATGTGCGGATTACGGTGTTTGGTTTGAGATCAACAACAAACACGGGGAACTGGCTGAACAGAATCTGCGCGATGCGGCGCAGGCGGGCGTGGATTTCGTGGTATCGAGCGATGCGCATAGGCCGGAACATGTCGGGCTGGCGCAAAACGCACTGACGCTTGCGCAAAGCGCGGGGATCCCGGCTGACAAAATCGTCAATGTAACGGAGGAGTGATATGAAGCTTGTCATCGTCACGGGGCTCTCGGGTGCGGGGAGGTCAACGGCGCTCAAAAGGCTTGAAGACTTAGGCTATTTTTGTGTGGACAACCTGCCGCCGAAGCTGATACCTGAATTTGCGCTGATCTGTCTTCAAAAAGACAACATCATCAAAGCGGCGTGCGTGGTGGATATGCGCATGGGGGACATGTTTGACGATATATACCCGACGATTAACTGCCTGAAAGACATGGAGGGCATCTCGCTTTCGATACTTTACCTTGACGCATCCGACGAAATGCTGGTGCGGCGCTTCAAAGAAACGCGCCGCAAACACCCGCTGGCTCCCGATGGAAGCATCACGAGCGGAATATCAAAGGAACGCGATAAGATGCGGTACATCAAGGACATTGCGAACAATATCCTTGATACCACGACATACAACCTGAAAAAACTCGGAGACACGATAGACAGGCTGTTTTGCGAGGACGGAGAACAGGGCATCATGATCATGGTGACCACGTTCGGATACAAGCGCGGCATTCCCATTGACGCAGATATGGTTTTCGATATGCGGTTTTTGCCGAATCCGTTTTATGAGGAGAATCTTCGGACACACACTGGCCGCGAGAAGGATGTCAAGGAATTTGTGCTTTCTTTCCCGCGCGCGAGGATCTTTCTTGAAAAGATCAATGAACTCGTGAATTACATTGCACCGTATTATCTGGAGCAGGACAAAAAACAGCTTGTGATCGCGATCGGCTGCACCGGCGGCGTACACCGCAGCGTGGTCATCGCGGAGGAGCTTTACAGAGCGCTCAAAGAGCAAGGGCATCGTGTGACGATAGAACACCGCGATATCGGGTTGGAACGCCGCTGACGGAGGATGCCATGTCGTTTTCTTCGACGGCCAAGGCCGAAATCTGCCGCACACCTGCAAGCGGCGAATGCTGTGAGCTCTCAGAACTTGCAGCACTGATACACACAGCCGGCTCGATAAGCATATCAGGCGGTGTTTTTACTTTACGCATCGATACCGAAAACGCGGCTGTCGCGCGGCGTGCGTTCGGGCTCTTAAAAAATCTTTACGGCATACATGCAAAAACACAGATGCACACCAATCAGCTAAAGCGCAATCATATCTATTCGCTGACCGTTGAGAGCGCCGCTTCCCGCATGGTTGCTGTGGATACGCGCATCATCGGTGAAGAGGGGCTTGGCTTCGGGGCGGATACACCGCTCACAGGCAGGAGGTGCTGCCGCATCGCTTTTGTACGCGGCGCATTTTTGGGCGGTGGTTCGGTCACAAATCCGGAAAAACGCTATCATCTGGAAATTGTTTGCGGCCAAAAGGAATTTGCCGATGTGCTGTTGAATATAATAGTAGAACTTGGCGTCGCAGCCAAATCCATAGTGCGCGCGAAGAACCATGTGGTTTACTTAAAAGAAGGGGACTCTATCGTGACGCTGCTGACGATGATGGGCGCGCATACGTCGGTGCTGAGTATTGAAAACATCCGTGTATTGAAAAGCATGCGCAACAGCGTCAACAGAAAGGTCAACTGCGAGACGGGCAATCTGTCCAAAACGGTCAATGCGTCTTTAAAGCAGCAGGAGAGTATCGCGTACATCAGCGCACACATGGGGCTTGATAAACTCAGCGCTGCGCTGTTAGAAGTGGCAGAGGCGAGGATCACACATCCTGACGCGACCCTTGAGGAACTGACGGTTTTACTAGGTGCCGTCTCCAAATCAGGCGTCAACCACAAGCTGCGCAAGCTTGTCAGCATGGCCGAACACTTAAAAATAACGAGGGGGGAATAAAATGCAGGCGAAGGAATTGACCATCATGAGCGCTGACGGCCTTAGGGCTTCGAAAGCGGCCATGTTCGTTCAGGTCGCCGGCGGATTTGCATCGCAGATCTTTGTGGAAAAAGGCAACAAAAAAATCAACGCCAAGAGTATCATGGGCGTGCTTTCGCTCGGTGTCAAGCAAGGCGAGAAGATTTATGTTTTTGCCAACGGCAAGGATGAAGAAGAGGCCATCGTGGCCATTGAAAAACTTATCGCCACTTTTTAAAAACAGATAAAAGCAGCCGCAGGGGGCAACCCTCTGCGGCTTTTTGAACGTCAGCAATATCAAAAAAGGAAGCTTTTTATTTTTTCAAATTAAACCATGCGCCAAGGCCTGCATATTGCGCCTGGTCACCCAAGGCCTCTTCGATACGCAGCAGTTGGTTGTATTTTGCGACGCGGTCGGTGCGGCTCGGCGCGCCTGTTTTGATCTGCCCCGCATTCACAGCCACTGCGATGTCCGCGATGGTCACGTCTTCGGTCTCACCGGAACGGTGCGAGATGACTGATGTATAACCTGCACGCGCAGCCATCTGCATGGCATCGAGCGTTTCGGTCAGTGTGCCAATCTGATTGACCTTGATGAGGATGGAGTTGCAGACCCCAAGGCTGATGCCTTTTTGCAGGCGTTCGGTATTGGTCACGAAAAGGTCGTCGCCGACGATCTGCAGCTTATTTCCAAGCGCATCGGTCAGCAGCTTCCAGGTTTCCCAGTCTTCTTCGGCAACGCCGTCTTCGAGAGAGATCACGGGATACTTGCTGCAGATGTTGACCCAGAAATCGACAAGCTCCTTGCCGGTCATCATGGCGCCGCTTTTCCAGAAATAATATTTGCCCTCTTCGCCTTTCTTTTTGGCCTCTTCATACATTTCCGTACAGGCGGGATCCATCGCGATCATAAAATCCTTGCCAGACTCATAGCCAGCTGCGCCGATGGCTTCTACGATCAGCTCAAGCGCCTCTTCGTCGGTTTTGAGGTTGGGCGCAAAACCGCCCTCATCACCCACTGCGGTGCTGTAGCCCTTGCCCTGCAGGACTTTCTTTAAGCTGTGGAAGACTTCCGCGCTCATCTGCAGGCAGTGCTTGAAGCTTTCTGCGCCCACCGGCATGATCATGAATTCCTGGCAGTTGACGCTGTTGTCAGCATGCTTTCCGCCGTTTAAAATGTTCATCATGGGAACCGGCAGCGTTTTGGCATTGACGCCGCCGATATATTTATAAAGCGGCACATCCGAGAGTAAGGCAGCCGCTTTAGCGACGGCCAGAGAAACACCGAGAATGGCATTGGCCCCGAGCTTGGCTTTGTTGGGCGTGCCGTCAAGAGCGAGCATCGCCTGATCGACGGAGACCTGATCGAGCGCCCACATGCCTGTGATCTCGTCAGCTATGATGGTTTCGACATTTTCAACAGCCTTGGAAACACCCTTGCCGAGGTATCGCTTTTTATCCCCGTCACGCAGTTCGACGGCTTCGAAGGCCCCTGTAGAGGCACCCGAAGGCACAGCCGCGCGTCCTACAGCGCCGCCCGCGAGCTCAACTTCCACCTCAACGGTCGGGTTGCCGCGCGAATCAAGAATCTCACGTGCGAATACATCTTCAATAGAATACATATGGAAAATCTCCTTTAGTTAAAAAATTTCACTTATCTATTATAATAAACCATTATGGGATTTTTAACAAGAAAATCAGCGGATACAGGTTCAAATAATCAACAAACGGTTGCATAACGAAATTTTTTTATACAACTTATAAGTATACGCAAAAAGGACAAAGAATAGTCACTTCAAGCTGTTTTTTTTGCAGCGCATCGGCAAATTATCCGGCGCAAGCCCGCGCGGAGCGACAAACTTTCCCGGATGCAGTCAGTATAATGGGCATGACAAATCTGGCAGAGTGGAGTGAAAAAGTTATGTCATCTGAGGCAATACCGGCAAAGGAGCACCCCTTCGCGCTTTTGCGAAGCTTTCAGTTGTGCCATATGGATGTTATTAGAAAAACCGCATACGTCCTTTTGTTCATGCTTGCGGGGTTTGCGCTTGCACGTACGCAGCTTATTTTGCAGATGTCGCCGTTTGGGCCGGCATTTGTTGCGGCCTGTTTCTTTTCACGCCGTTCTGAATCACTGTTCGCGGCCGCTGCTGTGTGTCTTGGCGCACTTTTAGTGCCTCAGAATACGCTTTTTGTCGTGACAGTGACGCTTCTTTTGTGCGCCGCGCTGATTGCGGTCGGGCAGAACAGGCAAAAAAGATGGGTGGTGCTGATGTCCATGGCCTGTGCTTATATTGTCGGTGCAGCCGTATTTAAGACAGCAAGCCTTGCAACCTATTTACCTGCGCTTATAGAATGCCTCGTGTCAATGGTGATATTTTATGTTCTGAGCACATTGATCGACATAGGGACACGCGGCTCAAGACGCAGCCTTTTCTCGGCCGAGGAGACAATCTGTCTGGCACTGGGCGCACTGGTACTCGTCTGCATGCTGGGGCCGATCAATATCTGGGGCATTTATATTGCGTATATCGCCGCGCAGCTGATGGTGCTCTTTGCGGCATATGCGGGCGGCACAGCGCTGGGCGCGGGCGTGGGGCTTGCGCTGGGGCTTGCGCTGTTTCTGAGCGTTTCGGCGGAGGTTGCCGCGATCGGCATGATTGGGCTTGCCGGCATGCTCACCGGCACAATACGAAAACTCGGCAGGCTATGCAGCGCAGCCTGCTTTATTCTTGCCAATCTGCTGTTTATCGCGGCATTCTATACTGTATCCGTATGGTATCTGGTGCTGATTGAATCCGGAGCTGCCGCGCTGATTTTTGTTTTATTGCCCCGCCGAATTTTTTTGTTCGCCGGACGTTTTATAGATATAAAGACACGGCATGAATTTGAGTACAATTTGCATATACGGCGGCTCAAACAGCTCACAGCGGGCCGGCTTGAGGAAGTCTCCAAGGTTTTTGTGCAGACAGGCGATATGTTTGCGAGGCAGTCGTGCAGCAAAGTGCCGGGCAATGCCCATATCTATGGTGCGCTTTCAGCCATTGCAGAGACCACATGTAATAACTGTGTGTTCAAAAAAAGCTGCTGGGACAGGGATTTTCTTGCCACATACAGTTTTTTTACTCAGCTTTTTGTGACTTTCGAAAGAGACGGGCGTATAGAGCTCTCTGAGGCTGCTCCGGCCTTTGCAAAAAAATGTTTCAACATCAAAGGCGTTTTAGCCACTGCACAAAGTGTATTTGCTGCCAGCCTTTTAAACTTAAAATGGCAAAAAAAGATTAACGATATCTGTGCCATTACTGGGCAGCAGCTCAAAGGTGTGGCGCGCGTGGTCGCAGACCTTGGCTGTGAGATAGACACAGGCATCAAATTTCTGCCCGCTGTTGAGGAACGGGTGGCCTGCGCGCTGGATACCATGAATATGCACGTCAAAGAGGTTTGCGCTCAAACCATGGGAGGGGGGATGGTCATCGGCATCAAGATGCGCGGCAGCGGTGTGCAAGGCATCAATCTCGAACGCGCTGTCAGCGGCGCTTGCGGCGTGACTATGAAGAAGACGGCTGAAGAAGAGGGGCATGCGGCTTACCGCGTGCTGAAGTTCGAGCAGGCATGTAAATTTTGTGTAGAAACAGGCGCAGCGTCTGCGGCCAAATCAGAGATTTCGGGGGACAGTTTTTTTTACAGCACGCTTAATTGCGGCCGCTATCTGGTGGTGCTTTGCGACGGTATGGGAAGCGGGGAAGCCGCGCGTCAGGAGAGCAGCGCTGCTGTATCGCTGATAGAAAATTTTTTCCGTGCGGGGTTTGACGATAAGGTGGTTTTCGAGATCATCAACAAGATACTGATGCTGCGCGGAAATAGTGACGTTTTTTCCACGGTGGATCTTTGTGTGTTAGATTGCAAAACAGGAGAAGCCAGATTCACAAAAACAGGCGCAGAATGTGCGTATATCCTCAATGAGGAAGGCGTGGCGGCTGTCAGTTCGGGGGCGTTGCCGATAGGGATCGTGGAGGAAGTGATGCCAAGGAACACATCTATGACTTTGATGGAAAAAGACATGGTCGTGATGCTCAGCGACGGTGTGGCAGATGGCATTAGTGGAGACCCTGTTAAATGGTTCGCGGATATACCAAAAGATAATGCACAGCAGACTGCAGACGCCATTCTTGAAAAGGCACTTGCCGGGGGCGTGCCGCCTGATGACATGACGGTGCTGGTCAGTCTTGTGGCAAAGGCGTAACTGCATCAGCAGGGGTTCTCATGTCAGGATCGCCGCCTCCGGTATGCGCAGTGATCATACGCGCCGAAATAAAAGCAGTCAGCGGTATCGTCATGACCATGCCGATGCTGCCGCATAGCGATTTTGCGACTTCAATCAGAATAAAGCCCTTGTTAAGCATGTCCGCATACGAGACACCGTACACCTGCCACGCGACCATCATCATGATGGTGCCGCCGGTATAAGCGAGGATCAGTGTGTTGGCCATTGTGCCGATGATATCCCGCCCCACGCGCATGCCGGCGTGCAGCAGCTTGCTGCGGCTGATCTGCGGATCGATCGTATGCATTTCGTTGACGGATGAAGATATGGACATCCCGACATCCATGACAGCTCCGATACAGCCGATGAGTATGCCTGCCGTGAGTATGCCCTGATAGTTGAAAACCACATCTGTTTCAATGATCATGAGCATCTCTACCGCCGGAGTATCGATGCCCGATATGCGCATAAGCGCACTGAATACAAGCGTGACCACTGTAGCGCAAAAAAGCCCGCCCGCTGTGCCGAGAATGGCAGAGAGCGATTTTTTGTTGAAACCGCCGACGCTTATAAGCGTGAACACTGTGACGATGATGCAAACGAGCATAGCGGCGATGATCGGATTGTAGCCAAGCGCGAGCAGCGGCACAAGCACGAAAACAACCGCGCTAATGGTAAATACCAGTGCGAGTATTGTTTTTATGCTTTTGCGCCCGCTGACCAACGCCAAAAGAACGACAAACAAGACGGCCAGTATCAACGCGTACGGTGCGCGCACGAGCGTATGCACACTGACGTAATCCACATCACCTGCTTCGGTGAAGACCACAAAAGCCTCAACCGTATCTCCGACGCGGTAAAGTGCGAGCTCCGGGTAGTTCATCGCGTCAATAAAGACTTCTGATTCAACGATATTTCCTTCAAGCGGGCCGTCAAGCATTTTAAGTGTCAGATGCTGCATACGGTAATACTTGCCTTGGGCCTCGTCATGATATGATTCGTCGATGAGCGACTGAACGCGGGCTTTGTAGATCGGGTCATCGCTTTGATGCGCTGCGCAGCCAAAAAGCATCAGCATCAACAGGGCCATCACTGCGATCAACAGGAGTTTTTTCATAAGCTGCCGTCTCCAAAATATTTGGCTATAACTATAACATGCAAGCGGGAAAAAGAAAACCGCAAATCGCGGATCAATTCATGCCAATTTATTGGTTGGTGTGTTTTTTGCCGTACGGGCAAACGCTCATGCAGATACCGCAGACGGCACCGCGCCCGACCATGGCAAACTTCTCTTTCATATAATGCGAGCACAATGCCGCGTCAATAAGGCTTTCGCGGCTGCATCCGGCGACAAAACTGTGGCCTGTGATCGCGCCGCACGGACATGCATGCACGCAGGCCGTGCAGCTGCCGCATGTGCTTTTTTGTATCCGGCCGGTTGGCAGGGGCAGGTTTGTAAGCACAGTTGCCAAACGGACGCGCGGCCCGTATTGATGCGACACAAACAGCGCGCTTTTGCCGATAAATCCAAGCCCTGCTAAGTTCGCCGCAGTTTTATGCGCAAAATCGCCCGCTATGGCCTGCTCGTTGGTCGTCTGGGACGCGGGGATCGCCAGCGCGTTAAACCCATAGCTCTGCAGTTTGGCCGCGCATGCAAAAGAGATCCGGTCAAGATAGGCATTCGCCGTGCGGTAGTGGTGAAAATACAGCTTCGTGGGGCCGTTTTCCACTTCGTCGAGCACAAAATCCGAGAGCCGAACGCCGATGGTCAGCGCATATGGAGTGCGTGAAAATCTTTCCGGCACATGGTCTTTGATATCAGATGTGCCGAAAATATCAGCGCCCATATCACGCGCAAGCTGCTCTATAGTTTTTATTTTCATAGCGCCCTCAACATATAGTAGTGTATTTTTTAAGAATACCATATTTGCTGTACTATCGCAAAAAATGTGGTATAATAATTAAAAGAAATCTTGCGATGGAGGCAACCATGCAGATCAAAGCGATTGCGCAAAATAAGCTGCTTATACTATATCTGCTCAAAACCATCGGCATGCAGCTTTCTGAGCTGCAGATTTTGCGTATCGTTTCAGAAAACGGCTGGCTCAATTATTTTGATTTGAAGGAATGTATGTTCGAACTGATCGAAAGCCGGTTGATCGAGCAGCGTGAAACGCCCGGCGGTGTGTTTTATGCGATCACCGAACAAGGATGTTCAACGGTTTTTTATCTCGAAAAAGAGCTCCCTGCATCTGTGCGCAAGGCCATCGATGAATACTGCGAAAAGAGCCGAGAAGAGCTGCGCCTTGAGACGGAGCTTGTGGCAGACTACATCAAAATTGACGAAGGCGAATACAAGGTCATGCTCAAAGTGCTGGAAAACCAGGTGCCGGTCTTTGAACTCAGCCTGATGACATACTCTCAAGCCTCCGCAGAATCGTTTATCAGCAAGTGGAAAACGACCGCGCCGAAAATATATAAAGTCACCTACGACAGCCTTTCAGATTAAAAAAGCTTGTCTTTTATTATACATTGTGATATTATTCACTAAAGATGGATGCGAGAACGGTGTTCTTTTGTCCGTCCGGCAAAAACAAAAACTGTTCTGACGGTGCAGACTTAAAAGTGTCTTAACCGGAAGGTGTGTAGTCAAGCGTATCACGGCGTTCTTCTCCGTTGCTGTCGACCTGCCTTTCGGGCAGGTTTTTTGTTTTTAACCAAAGATGTTTATAGGCACCGATCTTTGACGGGAGGTTTTATGAAACGCATTGCAGTGATCAGCGCGATACTCGAAAACCCGCAGCGCACACAGGAAAAGTTCAATACGCTTGTAGCGGGGTTCAAGGGGCTTATCAAAGGACGGATGGGGTTGCCGATGCCTGAACATGGCGCGACCGTTATCGTCATCATAGTAGCGGGTGAGCCCGATGACATCAATAACCTGACCGGAAAGCTTGGACTGCTGCCGGACGTGCAGGTCAAAACATCGATATCCAGAAAAGCGTTTTAAAAAGATACAATTTATAAATGGAGGAACATGCAATGAAAAAAACAGTGATTATTGTACTGGCGGTACTGATGGTTGCGGCTTTGCTTGCGGCCTGCGGCAGCCCGGCAGCACAGCCTGGTGCGCCCGTCGCAGTGGCAACGCTGGCCGGCCCGACCGGAATGGGGATGGTAGCACTTTTTGACGATCCGGCTTATGACATCAGCCTATTGACCACGCCCGATCAGATCAGCCCCAAAATCATCAGCGGGGAATTGGATGTTGCTGCCGTGCCTTCCAATCTGGCGGCGGTGCTCTACAACAAGATGCAGGGAGGCCTGCACATCGTTGCGGTCAATACGATGGGCGTGCTTTATATCGTTGAGAACGGCGACACCGTAAGCCGCATAGAGGATCTGGCGGGCAAAACGATTTATGCCACAGGCCAGGGTTCTACGCCGGAATATGCGCTTGAAAAAATACTTACCCAGAACGGTGTTGAAGGCGTGAGCGTCGAATATATGGGCGCACACGCCGATCTTGCCAATGCGGTCGCTTCCGGTGAAGTTGCGCTGGCGCTGCTGCCAGAACCTTTTGTCTCGACGGTACTCGCAAAGAATGTCGATGTGGCTGTGAAAATAGATATCAACGATGAATGGAAAAAAATATTTGGGCCGGAGGCAGGTATGCCTATGGGTGTCACCATCGTCAGTGAAAAGTTTGCGGCGGACAAAGCGGCCATGGATCGCCTGATCAAAGATTATGCTGCATCGGTGCAGTATGTTGCGGCTGACCCGGACAGCGCTTCCAAGGCCATTGCTGACAGACAAATCGTCGGCAGTCCGGCGATCGCCAAAGCTGCGATACCGCGCTGTGGCATTTCTTTCATCACCGGGGAGCAAAGTAAAGCCATTCTCAAGGATTATTTTGCTGTGATGTTTAAGAGCAACCCGGCATCTTTGGGCGGCGCGATACCTGATGATGCTATCTTTTATTTGCCGTAACGAAAAAGCGAAAAATTATGGATGAACTGGATGTCTTTTCCGGCTCTTTTATTTTTGTTATTTGGTCTTACAGATACGCACAGCCTTGTCTGAATTGACTTTTCAGTACTGTTGCTATAAAATATAGTGATTCAAAATTCAGTGACACTTGTGTTTTGCTTCAAAGGAGGAAAATGTTTTGAGGAAACATATTGCGATATTTTTAACGGCTGTTATGCTGCTTATGGTTTTTTTCAGCTTTGGCATCACCGCGCGCGCAGCCAATGTCACATTTAATATCACCCCGGAACCAAGCGAGATGGTCAGCGGCGGCAATGTCACGTTTGTGTTTAATGTCACCAGCGATACGGCTTACCCTGACTGCAAGATATTTTACAACAATTCTCCCGTATCCGGCGGTTCTATCGGCAATCTGATCCCCGACAATCCGGTCGAGAGCTCGTTTGTCATGAACGTCACTGACAGCATGCTCGGCAAAGATCTCACATTTGAAGTAAGATCCGAGGACTCAGCTGTGATCGCTTCAAAAAAGGTAAAAGTCAATAAAAAGACGCTTTCGATCGTTCTTGGCGCGACAGTCACGCCCAGCCGTACGCTTGCAAGCGCTGGAGACACGGTACAGCTCAATGTGACGGTCCAGAACCAGGGCGAAACGACGCTCACAGATATCACAGTGAGGGCATCGGGCATCGCGAGCGGTGCACTTGCAACGCCATTTCAGTTAAATCCGGGCCAAAGCAGAAGCTTTACCCATAACTATAGGATGGAATCGAGAGACATCTCGTTCACACCAACCATTGACTACAAGGCGAACGGCGTATCACAGCCAAGAAAGTCACTTGATCCTATCACCATTACATTGGAATCTCGTCAGGTATCGGCCGTCGCCGAAGTGGACAAGCCCAACCCGCTTTTCGGCGAAGAAGTGACGCTGAAGCTCACACTGACAAACAGCGGAAACGTGTCTTATACCAATATCAACGTGATGATGAATGGCGAGGGCGTCAGCTTTCCTTCTCGGCTGAACGCTGGAGATACAGCTTCGCAGGAATATAAACGCTCTTTCCAGATGACCACTGAGGTTGTGTTTACTGTTACACTCAGAGACCATACGGGCCAGGACAGATTTATTGATTCCAACAAGGTCACCATCCGGCTGCCTGTAGATCCGGATGGCATCGAGCAGAATGTGCTTTTCAGCATGAGCGCAGACCGCACGGAATTAAGCTCGGCGGGTGTTGTCAATTTCAGCGGTTTTGTCAACAACAATTCTGAGTATACTTTATCAGCAATCCGTGTGGACGAGGCGGGTTTTGGAAACATTTTCAGCGCGAACGAGCTGGTGCCCGGGCAGAGGCTTAACATAGAATGGTCTCCCGACATCAATGAAACGACCACATATGATTTTGTGTTGACGCTGACGGATGCGGACGGAAACCCTTATACTTTCAGAGCTGATCCCATTGCTGTCACAATATTGTCGGCTGAAGAAACGCCGGATTTTGATGATGCTGCCGGGCTTGATCCCGATGATGCCCGCGACGGACTGGGCACAGCGGGCATACTGATGATTATAGCGGGGGTTTTGGTGCTGCTGATCATCGGTGTCGGCATCGTGTTGTTTACGATGTGGAAGAAGGGGCAGGGGCCGAAGGGAAAAACCAGAAAGGCGCCGCCGGGCAGGAAACGGCCGCAGCCGCCGAAAGGCAGAAGTACGGCTCCAAAAAGCTACCGAGACAGAAACAATTTTTAACCCGATATAAAACTGCGCCTCCCGGAAAGCCGGGGGGCGTTTTTAGATTATTGCGGCAGAAATAAGAATCATAAACCAGCGGACATCGTGTTTTTCGCAGCGGGCCATACATATTTATAAATGCAATATTCATAGGTGCGTTTGGGAAGTTATCCACCAAAAGATGTGGATAAATCGCGTTTTTTGGTGGATAAGTGTGAAAAAAACAAACGGAATGCGCATTCTTTCGATCAAAATAAAGAAAACAGGAAAACAAGGACGCATGAAAACCATGTGGATAAAAGCTTGAAAAAAAACTTGAGAAACAAAAAAGAGTGCACATTCTGCACTCCGATTTGATCTGTATTATGAAAGCTTAATATACGATGCATAAACATACGCAGTCGACGATTGATACCTGATTTTATGCCATGTGCTGCCGGTTTGCGTGATCTCCACAGTCTCGTCTTTGACAAGCCGTCCCAGAATCGAAGCGGAGGTGGACGCACTTGAACGTACATTAAGTACACTAGCGTTGACAGTACCGTATAAGGTGGATGATGGCGTTATATATTGCGCAAACATATAGCCTTCGATTCCGCCGTGTTTGACCTTGTGCCACGTTGTTCCGGATTCGAGTATCTGAACGACTTCGCCGCGCGATAGTGTCTTGAGTATTTTTGAGCCGGTGCTCGGGGACTGCCTTAAATTCACTGCGCTTGCATTGACCGCGGCATAGATCACTGAGGAACCTGTACCCGGCGCCGGTACGCTGCCGGTATTCACATAGTCTGCATGCACATATGCTGCGCTTCCGCCGAACACAATTTTGTGCCATTTTGGTGCAGCATTCAGGGTGATGATATCCACGCTGTCACCTTTTTTCAGGCTGCCGACGGCTAAAAAGGATGTACCCGCGCCGCTGCGTACGTTGAGCACAGATGCGGTGATTACGCCCTTGGTTTCGGGCGTTAAGTCATCATTGAGTTTGATATAATCGGAGGACACAAAAGCCTCCTGGCTGCTGTGCCAGATTTTATGCCAGCCGGACACCGCGTTCGGCTGTACGATCTCGACCTGCGCATCTGCAAACACTCGACCGATCACGGCATGCGAGGTGCCGGGGCCGCTGCGCACGTTGAGAGTGCCCACTGAAACCGTGCCTGACTGAACGATTGCGGGCTTTGAGGGCATAGGTGCCGGGGTGGATGTGGGCGCAGATGTCTGCGTGGGTTCGGGAGCCTGTGTCGGTTCGGGAGCCTGCGTGGGTTCGGGAGCCTGCGTGGGTTCGGGAGCCTGTGTCGGTTCAGGCGTCTGCGTGGGTTCGGGAGCGTCGAGCTGTATATAATAAGCGAAAATATACGCATCTATGCCGCCGAAATCTATCTTATGCCACTCTTGAGTGGCATGGGGCTGCGTGACCGTGATGCGTGCGCCCGCAAAAGCTCTGCCGATAGCCGGATATGCCGTGCTCGGAGAACTGCGCACGTTGACATAATTCGTGCAGTTGACGATCGTCGCGTTGGATGTGCCCGTATCCGATTCGGGAGGCTGCAGTATGGGCGGCGAGATATTGAGTGTCTCAAAACCCGTGTTCGGATAATAAAAACCCAAGATCTGCTGGTATGTACGGCCTTCTCTGGCCTGCGTCTGTGCGCCTCTCTGGCTCATGCCGACGCCGTGGCCGTAACGCCTGTTGTATATATGCCAACTGGTGGCTGTTTCTTCAACCACGACGGCTCGCAGGCTGGAATTTTCAAACGCACGGTACAGCCCGCCTGATTCTTTAAGCTTGTCGAAGCTGATGGTAAAATCGACCGTAACCGGCTCTCGGATCAGCGCGCTGCCTGTCTCAAGCTCTTCCTGCGGGGTGGCGTAACGGTAAGCCAGCACCGTCATGGTCACATCGGCAAACCTGAAAAACAGCGAGCTGTTTGTGCCCGTATAATCGGGAATACCATGGTTGCCGGCATAGGTGTGGGCAACCATGCGGTTGATCCCTTGAATCTCAATGTCATCAGTGACAGCGGCGATATAACCCTTAGATGCTGCGGCAGGCAACGCCAAGATTTTAAAATACCGCTCAGCATTGCCGCTCAAAGTGCTTGAGCCAGCGACCATGCTGCCGCTGCTCATGTATTGGTAGGCAATACGGTTGGAAGAGGTGATCGCTTTGGGGAAGATCAGCACCTCCTGCATACTCCAGGTGTTGCGCGTGTCATAAGGATCGAGCATCGTCACGTGGTAAGGCCTAATGGCCGAGCTTGCAGACCAGACATGCTGCGGAATGCTGACAAAGCCGCCGTTGGAAGCGGCATAATAAGTCGGCACAAGCTCATTGCCGCACTTGAGCACTGTTTTCGCTGTTTCGTTCACGGCTCTGATGGCGTTGTCATGCGCCGGGTTGAAGCCCTTGTAGACCTGGTTGGAAGAAGTGTCATTAAGGTCAAAAGTGCCGCTGCCCATATAACGCACGGCGTATGTCCTGGCCGTTACGGCCTGTGCTTTGAGCGCTTCTATTGGCCATGAATTGCTCATTTCATGCGGCACAACGCCGTAAAGGTAGTATTCGAGATATATATGGTTGATAGCGGTTATGGCCCCGCTGCTGATGCGGAATTCGATATCGCCGCGGTAATTGTTGGTGCCGTAACGCGTTGTCCGGATCGACGCAAGGTTCATACCTGAGGCAGGCGGCATAAGTTCGGTGATTTTGATGGAGGAACCTGATGCGATCACGCTGCTCCCTGAATACAGCCTCAGTGTGCCGCTTTCAAGCCTGACTGTATAAGAGCCTGAAGCAAGGCTGATGTCCGGATTGCCGTTGATGCTGTAGTTTCCGTTTAAGGAAAATGAGAAAGATGTTGTGGTATCAATGGAAAGCCTGATGCGGACAACAGACTTGTCCGCAGCTTCCGTATGCCCGAATTGCGCGGCAATGACGCCGAGCACCAACACGGCAACAACAAGCAGGAACAATGTTCTTTTAAGTGCTTTTGATAAAGGCGTGTTCAAACTTACCCCCATGTTCAATATGTACACTTGTACATAAAAAAGAAACAAAAAAATACGTATTGCCTTATTACTTCTACAGACATTCGACAATTTCCTGCATAATCAACGTGACAATATATACAATAGAAACAGAAAAGTCATTGAATCGTAATGCTTTCGGTGCACAGACGTGTTTGAGCCGTGATATCGATGATCCATTTGCGTTTGTAAAAACGCCTCAGCCCGAGCAGCGCTTTCACGGCATCGCCTGCAAGGAATGCGGCCATATACACGAAATAAACCGGCAGGGAAAGCGAAAGCCCAAGGAACCAGGCAAGCGGTGCGGTGATAAGCCAGCTTGCAAAAAGGTCGATATAGAGAGAAAAACGCGTATCGCCGCCGCTGCGCAGCACACCGCATATGTTTGTATAGTTCAAAGAAAACAGCCATGCAACACACAGCCAGGCGATGATCACCTGCCGCACAATGACAAGCGTTTGCCCTGAGATGTCATAAAGAGATAAGAACGGATCAAGGCCTGTAACGATGATCAGCCCGACAAACAGGGAGGACAGCGCGGACATCCAAAGAAAACGGCGCGCATAAGTATGCGCTTTTTCGATGCTGCCTTCTCCAAGCAGGTTGCCGAGCATCACGCCGGCGGTGTTGCCTATGCCTGCGTACACCACAAACGCCATGCGTTCTATTGCACTGAAGACGGCCATGGCAGCTGCGACTTCAAGACCCATCTGGTTGTATAAAACCACCATGACCATAGCGAACAAAGCCCAGAGGCTTTCATTGAGGATGACCGGCAGCCCTACGCGCACAAACTGTTTGAGATAAGGCCTTAATTCGCGGAGCGGAGGAAAAAGATCCCGAAGAGAAGCATGAGCCTCGTTGCGTTTGATATATGAGATCAGGATGAGCAAAAAGGCATCAATTGCTGAACCTACCACTGTGCCGATGGCTGCGCCGGCAACACCCATTGCCGGGAAGCCGAATTTGCCGAAAATCAGCACGTAATTGAGCCCCGCATTGATGCAGAGAGAGACAAAGGCAGTGAACATGGGGAGCCGTGTATTTTGACAGCCCCTCAAAACACTGGCATAAGATTGTGCCACCGCTGTGAATATATAAGAAATTCCGACGATAGAGATATATTCGCCTCCGGTTTGCATCACGCTTTCGGATTGATTAAAAATACCGATGAGACCGTGCGGAACAGTGACAGACAATAAAAAAAACACCAGGCCCACAAACAGCGTGCCGGCAAGACAAAATCCGAGCGTGCGTTTGATGCCGGCGCAGTCACCTTCGCCGTTGTGGCGTGCAGCGAAGATCCATGCAGCCGAGCAAATGCCAAACATCATGACAAAAATAAAAAAGGCGATCTGGTTGGCGTTGCCGACGCCTACGATAGCTGTTTCGCCAAGAGCGCCAATCATAATATTATCAATAAAATACATCAGCGCTTTAAGCAGATTTTGCACAGCAATAGGTGCGGCCAATATCAGGAATTTTTTATAGAAGGTCTTGCTTTCTGACACACGCAGCATGATGGCTTTCTTTCCTCGGGAAATATCATAGATTTGTATTATATCATCGCTTGCACTTAAGTCAACAACAAAAGGAGAAAAAGGAAAGCAAGAAGAGGTATCCCGAGTTTGCTGTAAAAGATTTGATGAGGCTATTCCCAGAACGCTGATCATGAACGGGTCTGTAAACGATAAGAAAAATTCAAAGATTGATATATGCCACGGCAAAGGCAAGTATTTATTGCAGGTTTATGAAAAGGCAAAAAACTATTGATTTACTCGGGGGATTGTGTATAATATGTAATGCGGCTTCGGGGTTATAGCTCAGCCGGTTAGAGCGCTACGTTGACATCGTAGAGGTCGTTGGTTCGATCCCAATTAACCCCACCATATCCTGCGGTGAGCGATTGACGCCTCGTTTTAAACCTACAGTACTTGAACGGGAGCTCTTGTTCGCAAATGGATGCCGGGCCCGCTTGACGGGAGGGCAGAAGTTTAGACGGTGCACCCACCTGCCTTTTGGAGCAGGTGTTAAAACCTGGCGGACGCCACCATGGGATATATATCAAGCGGAATTGTGTAACGGTAGCACCTACGACTCTGACTCGTATTGTCTAGGTTCGAATCCTAGTTCCGCTGCCACGTCGGAGCAAAGTGCGCTTTGCTCCGTTTTCATTTCATGAAAGCATCCGCCCGCTTCCTTGCTCCTCCTTTTCCCCACGAAGCCTTGCGCCTTCGCGGGGACCCCGGTTGGCTGCGGGTTTTTTGTTTGCCTGAGAACGTTGACGGTAATAAAACAACAATATTAATGATGCCTACTATGCAGCCTCATCCGATTGCGCTGGCTCCCCAACCGGCGTGGGCGTGGGCGTCGGCGCAGGCGTTGGCGTTGGAGTTGGAGTTGGTGTTGGAGTTGGTGTTGGAGTTGGTGTTGGCATCGTTGTCGGGGCAGGTGTTGGCGTCGGCGCCGGACTTGGTGACGTCGTTGGTGCAACCGGTGTTGGCGTCACCATAGGCTTCGATGTCGGCTCCGGTGTGACCATGGGCTTTGGTGTTGGTAATGCTGCTGGCTTTAACGTCGGTGCAGATGTGGGCTTATGTGTTGGCATGCCCGTTGCCTCTGAGACAGATGGTGTGGCTGCGGAATTATCTGCAGGTGATGTATCCAAGGGCGCTTCCTTTGGAGCTGTGATGCTCTTTGCGGCCGCCATTTCATATGCTGTGTCCTCGGCGTTTTCCTCATCAATTCCAGCCATAAAGGGTGTTGATAGCGGCGCGTGGTGTATGAGAGCTGATTGAGATGTTATAGTTGGCACAATAAAAAGCCCGAACAGCACGGCGGCGATGACGGCAACCCCAAAACCCGCATAAAAAAACAGATTCCGGTCTTTAAGCTGCCGCTTGCCTGATATTCCGGGTTTAGCGGACTTGGCCTCTGCTCTTTTTAAGCTGCGGCTTGTTTTTTTTGCGTCCGACATGAAGCTTGATTTTGGAGACTGTCGCGATCGATATTCTTGTTGATCAGGATATTGTTTTTCCTCGCGATGCTTCGGTAAAGTAGCCTGCGAGGGCGCCGCTTGAACAGACTGCCCTTCGTCCTGTTTTGATACTGTGGTACCGTTAGGGGCAGCATGAACATACTTTATATACTCAAAAGATTTTTGCATAGCGGTGTGTTCGGCTGGGGCGGCGATTTCCGCCGGCTTTTTTGTAACTTTTGCGTTCATATCTGCGGAAGCAACGGGCTTAGCCAGATCATGCAGTTTAATCTTCAAAGGCCTGCACTCTAATCTATCATTGGGGCTTGGATTCGGTTTTCTAAACATCGAGCACACTCCTTTTGTTGCGGCTTTATCGTGCATACCAAGCATACTCGAAATGTTACGAATAGTCAAACAATCGTAACATATACGTAATAATTACCATAATCTCATGAGCATCAGCGGCATAAACCGTGCGGCTTGTCCGTGCCAGCTTTCGGAAATAAAGGGCCACTGCGCCGCTGGCCGCGCGACGAATAGTACAAGATGTTCGTTGGTTATTGCAGATTTAAAGCTGCACTTTTTATTTGACAGCCACCTTTGACAAATCGGCGCCATTGGCTTTCAAAACGGCATAGGTCAGCTTATCCATGGATGCGCCGTCAAAGCATGATTTCCGGAGGCACTTTTTGGCCACATGTCGAAATGAAACGCCTTGTAAAACTGCGTTTTTAAACGACGCGCCTTCAAGCCCTGCCATATCGAGCCGCACGCCGCTTAAACGCTGCCCGTCAAAGCACACACCGCGCAGATCCGAACAATGAAAATCCGTGCTTTCAAACACACAGCTTTCAAACACCGTAGATTTCAGATCAGCCTTGGATATTATTGTTTTTGTCAGATTGGCGCAGGAAAATTTCGCGCCGCGCAAATCGGAGCAGTTCAGATCAGCTTCTTTAAGATTGCAATCAATAAAGCTCGCGTCACCCAGCGCTGCCATTGAGAGTTTAGCGCCTTTTAGGTTGGAACCATCGAACCGCACATTTCTCAAATCGCTGCTTTTAAATGAACTGCCGGTAAGGTCTGAATGGCTAAAATCCGAGCCTTTGAGTATGCTGCTCTCAAACTTGCCGTCATGTACAGTCACGCCTTTAAAATCTGAATCCGGCAGGCTGGTGGCCGAGAAGTTGGTCAATACCATACGCTGCATCGCTCGGGACTGCGCCGCCACGTCCTTAATGGTCTCTTCGATATCGCCGATAGAATCAAGAGTTATGGTGAAGGCCGTTTGTTCATTATGTCCCTGCTTTGTGAGGTCATCCATGCGCTCCTCCAAGTCCTTAAGAAGTTCTTCTTTAAGCTCATCCACTGTACGCAGCCCTTCATATGATGAGAACATTTCATCCAAATGTGCTTTGAATTTTTCTTTCATTTTTTATGCCACCTTTCTTACAGCAACCTGTTAAGCACGCGTTTGGCGTACTCCCAGTTTTGTTTGTTTTCAAGATAGGCTTCCCGGCCTCTCTGAGTGATTTCGTAGTATTTTCTTCGCCCGCCATTTGTTTCATCACCCCAGTATGAGCTGATGCATCCATCGCCCTCGAGCCTTTTAAGGCTTGAGTACATCGTCGCTTCTTTAAGCTCATATTCGCCGCCCGATCTTGCATAAATCTGCTTTGAGATTTCATAGCCATACTGGTCAGCTTCCAAAAGCAGCTTGAGTATCATGGTATCCGTATGCCCTCTTAATAAATCAGAGGATAATGTGTTATCGCCCATGAGATCACCTCCGCAACTACACAATACATCAAAGAACTATGACTGTCAAGGTACTATGATAAAAAAGATACTTTTGAGAAAAAAAGATAAAATGTTCATTTTCAATGGGTCGTTAAGCTTAACGAAAAGTGCAAAGTATGATATATTAATGAAAAACATTCTTGATTGTGTCTAAATAATATTAACAATACAGGCGGTGAGGCTATGGCTGAAAATGATACGTCAGTATTCGCAGAGCATGCTCATACAGAACCCCTGACGGCTGAATCCGTGCTTGTCTACTGGTCAAAAACTTACAATACCAAGGGGAAGCCGGACTGGTCTCATATTTACCCTTTTTACCACCCAAACATTGTATTTCAGGATTCCATTCAAAGGCTGGAAGGCATCGAAAGCTTTAAGGCTATGTGCAATCGGCTGACAAAAAGATGCAGGCAATTGCAGATGGACATCTGTAATATAGCTCAAAATTCAAACATTATTATGATGGACTGGATCATGACGATGTCGTTTCGAAAATCACCCAGCACACCGATATATGGATGCACGCGGCTCACCTTGCACGAAGACGGCAGGATCATTGAACAAAGAGACTACTATGACTTGTGGGGAGATATTTATAACGGTATTCCCGGTTTCCGAAGGCTGTATCGATGGTTCATGCGTAAATTTTTCGGCTGAAGAGGAGCATCAGATGAAGAAGTTTGAGTTGCCGGATGAGCTAAAATTCATAGAAAACAGAAAAGCAGTACAAAGAAACAGCAACGCCTCCATGGCAGGCAAAGTCTGCGTGGTCACCGGAGCAACTTCAGGGGTCGGGTTGGAGGCTGTCAAGCGGCTGGCGCAGGGCGGTGCGCATATTGTCATGGTGTGCCGCAATGCGCAAAAAGCGCAGCAAACCAAAACAGATATCACAAGCGAATGGAAAGTGCCGGTCGATATCATTATTGCAGATTTCTGCTTGCTGACAGAAGTGCGCAAGGCGGCGGACTTGATACTGGCGCGCTATCCAAGGATCGATGTGCTGATCAATTGCGCCGGCATGCATTCGACAAAGCGTACCTATACACAGGAAGGTTATGAGAGCGTGTTTTGTGTCAATCACCTTTCGGCCTTTTTGCTGACCCATTTGCTTCTTGAGAGGATCAAAGAAAGCGCACCTGCGCGCATCATCCAAATCAATTCTGAGGGGCACCGTTTTGGCGGGCTCGACCCGAATGATGTCAACTGGAAAAGACGCCATTATACCGGATTAAAAGGGTACGGTGCGTCAAAAACAGCGCAGCTCTTAACAGTATGGGAATTGGCTGAACAGTTAAAGGATACAGGCGTGACGGTCAATGCCATGCATCCCGGAGACGTGAAAACGAATATCGGCAACAACAACGGGCGGCTATACCGCTTTTTTTCGCGCCATGTGACCAGCCGTTTTCTCAAAGACCCGAAGATATCAGGGGAAGCCATTTATTTTCTGGCTGCGGATCCCGATATGCAGGATATAAGCGGCAAGTTCTTTCACCTGACCATAGAAGAAAAACCGGCCAGGCATGCGCTGGATAAAGACATGGGGAAGCGCATATGCACTCTTAGCAGGCAGATGACGGGCTTGGCAGAATAGGTTATCGTTTTAGTTTCTTTTCTGCACTATCAGCTGCCAGCTTGCCTGTTAAAATAGATATGGGCAGACCGGACGGGCTAAAAGTCCATTGACCGGCTTGCAAAATATCAGGAAAAGGTGTGCGCACGGAATGGGCGACTTTTGGGAGGTTTTTGACAACGGGTACGTTGTTTTTTGTAAAAGCCCACCCGGTGATAGCGCCTTCTGAATTGCCTGTTATCTTTTCTAAGGTCAAGGGCGTTGATGAAAAACTCTCTTCCACCTTTGTTTTCAAATCAGGGAAAATAGAAGAGCTTAAGACACTTATGATTTTTTGTGCACTTGCTTCTTTAAATTCCTCATACCAGCCCATATCAAAAATATGCTTCACCAGTGAATACTCAAACAAAGTGCTGATGATCAATCCGGTCTTGCCCGGCGGGGCCAGGCGGTCATCGCGCATCACGGGGAATGATATTTCGTAGGTGGTCAATTCATAGAATTGATCGAGCCACACTATGATCGTCTGCTTATCAGCCGTGAATGTGCCTTGGTGTCCTTGCCCGGTTTTAAGGCTGTCAAGATCAATATTGATCAAACCTTTTTTTAACGGCGTGTAGAAAAAATGCGCACCGCAAATATTTTCAAAATAGCTCTTATCTATGCCCGCAGTCAGATACAGCGTGAAAACAGAGTCGCCGCCGGTTTTATCGGATATCCTGTTTTTCTGCTTCAATATATTCTGCCTGGTTTTTTTACTGGCGAGAGCATCAGCATCTGCTATTTTGTACAGTGTTTTAAGGTCAGCTGCCCAGATCAATTTTCTGTAGCTGATTATATTGCCGTTTGTATCTGCCGCCTGCCGTTTTTGCGGGTCAACACTTTTGATCTGCGTTTTCCTGCGTATTTCGCCGCCTCGGTCAATGATGTATTTTTCCAGTTTATCGATGATCGAACCTATGCCGCCTCGTGGATACTGGTAATCAAGATACAGGCTGAAATAACTTAAAGCAAAGAATGCCGGTGTCTTCTTGAAAAAGTGCTGCGCGATCATATCGATAAGAGTTTTATTGGCTGTCAGTTTATTCAGGTACTCATCAATGGGCGTATCGAGTTTTTGAATTTTTCTTATGGTGAATATATATTTAAACAGCCAGGGCATAATCGTCTTATACAAATACTGCTTGTCCTTTTTCAGATCCAAAAACAGCGGGTTGTCAATGCCGTAGAGAACGTCCATATAGCCCATGACGCGTTTGATGTCCAAAATAATTTTTTCGATATCATCAGAACTTTGAGGAAACTGACTATTTAGCAACGCCTGATAATCATACAAACTCTCATCAGAAACTAGATTGACCACTTGTTTTTCTATTCCGATGGAAACGTTGTTTTTGATAAAGTCAATGTCTATGCCAAGTTGCCGCAGCATCGGAAGCACGATCCCCGAATTTTCTATGGCCCTTATGCCGCCGTCGAAGGAAAAACCTTTGTAATCGAAT
>Ga0351884_1046_pt1 | contig 39574 bp, 31 predicted proteins | sample BONcelFGM3001F15_FD_206773 | JGI IMG/M metagenome (GOLD analysis project Ga0351884, IMG submission 206773) | Enriched cells from coal bed in the Powder River Basin, Montana, United States - BONCAT cells FGM rep3 HSBNCT.FGM.300.1.F15 ...
CGCACCAGTGGTTGCTGGAACAAGAGCATCGCACGCGTCTGAGCCATCTCACATTGGATGAACTGCACCACCTGGTTCAGCAATGGAATTTGAAAATGGTTCCGTTTGACGATGGGTGCACCTACGTTGTGAATCCCGGCATGGAGCGCGACGTGATGGTTGCTTTTTACCAGGGCCGGGATGGGCAGGACCATGCGGCTGCGGTTCTGAGCGCGCAGGTTCCGGCAACAGAAAACGAGTTGCTTGAATCTTACAGAATCAGCGAGTCGGCTGTTGAGTCGCTCACAGGCGACACCGTGCAGGACCTGGGCCTGGAGCCGGATTCCGCGGTGGATTTCCTGGCCAATGATGTTCTGGAGAACGCCATGGAAAGCGGCCAGGTGCGCATCTTTGTGGAAGAAGGATTTTTTACGGTAATTACCGGAGATGAAGAAGTGCCCGAGGGCGAAGTGTTCGCACTGTACATTCAGCGGCCCCTGCCGGGCACGGAAATTTCCATCAGCAATCTCGACCTTAACCGGCGCACGTACATTACCGGCATGTACCGCGACCAGGTCAAAAATTCCAGCCATGATTTCGAGCACAATGTCACGCGCATGGATGACCGCTGAAATGACCACATGAATGACCGTATCCCCCTGTCTTCCGATGATTGGTTCAAGGCGTATGCCTATTAAATAATGGATTGATTTGGCCGAAGTATTTCCGGCGTTCATGAAAGCGTTGGCGGACTCACGCCCATATTCAGTTACAATATGTTGCAAAGGATTCGCAGCGTCGAGATGATGATGTGCGGCGCTGACCGGGTGGCGTAAAATGTCCGGCATTTCAGATGGTAAATTCTTTTCAGCAATTATTTATATGGTGATGCTTGTTTGCACACTGTGCGCGCAACCCGCGAGCGCGTTGCATATTGATTACGAGAAAAGCCGGAATCGGCTTGCAGTACAAATGCCTGAAGAATCTGATCAAACAGAAGCTTTTCTGGTGGGCGTGATGCAGGCTGGGGAGTCAAGTGTTTATGACAGGGTGGCGGCTTATGAAAAGGTGCTGGAACTGGGTGGATGGCTTTTTGACGGCGCCATGGTTGTAAACGGTGATTTTGCGCCCTCGGACCCACGGGAGCAGGAAACATTCGGCGTGTACCCTGACGTTATGGCGTGGTTCCAAGAGAGCCGGTCACGGTATCTGGCAATACAACATTTCGGAATGCAGGTGAAACCGCCCGCGGACCAACTGGCGGCTCTGTATTCCATGACAGGGTCCACGACCCTGCGGTGTTTGTCGGACATCCTGCTTGCCCTTCATGAAAAGCCCGATACCGCTGCTTCCTATCTTGCATCCGAATTGCAGGCCACGCAGCCTTTAAGTGAATCCGGAGTGCTGAGAATCCATTCATTGATTATCGCTCTATCCTTAATCGGCAACAAACAAAGCGTGGCCGCGCTTGATGGTTTTTTGCATTCAATGCCTCATGTGCAATTGTGCCAGGATGCATTGTTCGGTCTTTCCATGATTGATCTTCCCGAGGCCGCGGAGGTGTTGCGCTCGGTTCTTGTACGTCCTGCGCAGGGCGATTTTCAGGGGATATATCCCGTGGCCCTGTACGCCCTGTTCGCCCATGGGCCGCAGCGTGCGGTTCCGGTATACCGGGACTTGCAGCAAACGGGCGCTGATGAATCCGTGCGCCATGCGGCGCAGCGCATTTTCGAGGGGGATTTGAGCGATGTGCTAATGGGCCAGGTGTCGATGATATCCGCAACAAGGCATGCCTACATGAAAGTGTGGGACGGGTTTGGCGTTATTGTGAAAGAGGATGGATATGAAGTGCGCTGGATGGGCGCCGATGTGAATAATTCCAATTCCGGCGAAAACTGATTCATTAAAAATTATCAGACAATTATCTTTTAATACCCGCGACCATAACGATGTCCCGGAACATGGGAACGAGTGGCGGTGCTTTTGAAGCCACGAATTGTTTGAGTTTGCCTATGTGTGTGACTTGCGCGGCCAGGGCAATAGCTGATTTTACGGATTCCATGGCGAACCGGCGTGCGAAAGGTGTAAAGAAATCCCAGCCCTGGTTGTGAATGAGCACATCGCAGAATTCGTAGCCGGCGTGATCCAGAGCTTTTTTGAGCCAGTCCAGAGTGAAAGCGTATTGATGATCGGGTGTGTTGATGCAGTACCAGTAAGAGCGCGCCATACGGGGAACCAGGGCCGCGGCGTCGCATGTGGAAATACCGATCACGCCTCCGGGGCGCAGCACGCGGTGCGCGCGTTTGAGTTCCGCAACCGGGTCCGGAAGGTGTTCGAGCACATCCCACAGGGTCACGGCGTCGAATGATGCGTCATCGAAACCGGCTTGATCCAGGGCGCCCTGGCGGATATCCACGTCCAGGCGCTCGCGGCCCCGCTGCACCGCGGCCTGTGATATTTCCAGTCCCACCGCGTCCCAGTTGTCTCCGAGCCGGTACTGAAAATACCCGTATCCGCAACCCACATCCAGAAGCCGCCCGCCGGGCGCGCGCCGTTCGATGAATTCCTTTTTCTTGAAAAATTCCCAGGTGCGCAGTTCTTCGTGGTGCATATCGTGGTAATCGTCGTCATAGAGCGTGGCCGCTTCGGCCGTGGTGAGGCGCGGGCTGAGGTAAATGAGGCCGCAGTTAAGGCACAGGCGCCAGTTGCGTTCGGGCAACAGATCGTCTGCGGCCAGGGGTTTGAAAAGGGTGCGCGGGCGCGTCGTATGCATAATGCGGCTGGGTGCTTTGCCGCACAGGGAGCAGTCCACGGTTTCCGGCATAGGGTCAGAGGCTCCGGTTACTTTTTGAATGTCTGCTTGATGCTTGCCGCGGCGCGGCGGGCCAGTTCAATGCCCAGGCCCGCAGCCCCGGCCAGGCGGCGGTTCGGCAGGGAGCGCGCCCATCGCACGGGCGCCCGGCCATTGTTGTGGTTGTAGGGCACGTCGCAGTCATGGCACACGGGATACTCGGTGAACTGCCGGGCCAGAAGCGCCTGGCGGAAGCGCTGCATGGGCTTGTCATTCCAGATCTTGCGCAGCGGCGTTTCATTCACATTGCCAAGGCGCACTTCCCCGAACAGGTCGTTGCAGCACGCCACCACATCGCCGTTCCAGGCGATGGCCATGGAAGACCAGGGGAATTTGCAGGGCCAGTATTCGCCGCTTTTCCCCGTGGGTTTCAGGGTTTCATCGTCTTTAAATGCGCCAGCCCAGGTGTGCGCGGGGATGATTTTTACTTGATCCACGGGCAGGCCTTTGAAAAGGGCTTTGAAATCCCTGAGGGTTTGGCGCGGCACATTGCCCCGGAAATCGATGCACTGGATATCCACCCTGGGATGGCGCGTGTTTTTCAGTTTCTTGATTTCCAGGAATTGGATGATGTTGCGGAGCGTTTTTTCATAGTTTGCGCCCGCGCGCCGTTGTTCATATTCCCCGGGGTCCAGGGCGTCGAAGCTGAAACTGATTTCGTGCAGGCCCGCGTCAATGAGCGCCCTGGCGCGTTCGTCGTTCAAAAGGCAGCCGTTGGTGTGCAGCACCACGCGGATGCCGGCCTGCGATGCGCGCCGCACCATTTCGGGCAGGTCTTTGTGAAGCAGGGATTCGCCGGCCAGGAACAGATAGAAAATACCGACCCAGTTGCGGGACTGTTCCACGATGTTGTCAAAAGTTTCCAGGGACATATTGCCGGATTCCCTGCTTTTGCCGCTCAGGCTGTTGGGGCACATGGTGCAGCGCAGGTTGCAGCGGTTCGTGGGCTCCACCCACAGAAGCATGGGCGGGTGCGGCAGGTCCGTGGATCCCGCGTTGTAGTGATAGATGTAATGGTAACCCTTGAGCAACATGGAGAAAGCCGTGATCGTCCCTTCAACGCGCCTTGTAACGCCGGTCCAGCAGGTCGCAATGCGCGCAGGCCTGGCGCTGATCGCGGCGGAACCGTTTGAATTTGTCGCTGTTCCAGATGGTTTCAATATCCTGTGACAGAATGTCGCCAATCACGAATTTCGGAAGGGCGCAGCAGGGGGTGATTTTGCCCTCTGCGGTCACGTACACGCTGTCATAAGTGACCGGGCATTTTTCACCGCCAAGGTACAGGATGCGGCGGATGCCTTTGAACATCTGCTGCGGGGTTCCGATTTTGATTCCGGCTTTGGCGGCATGGGCTATGTACTCGGCGCACACCATTTTCTCCTCTTCGAATGAGTAACGGTTAAGCGATTCATCGAAGCGGTCGTTCATGCGCATGAGCGCCACCATATCCATGCGTATTTGCGCGGCGCGGTCGATGAGCCTGAACACGTGATCGTGGTTTTCGGGTGAAATGGTAACGGCCAGAGCCACGCGGGGCAGGGGGCCGGTGCGCTGTGCGAGCAGCCGCTCGACTTTGTCCATAATTTCCGCGCCGCCGCCGTGTCCGGACGTTGCGTTTTTATCCCCCGGCGCCGCCAGGTCGTCCACGGATACGCGCAGGGCTGTGAGTCCGCAAGAGAGCAGTTCCTTGATATGGTCGTGATTCAGCAGAACGCCGTTGGTTGTGATGGCCACGTCGGCCACGCCTTTGGCGCGCGCGTAGCGGATCATGTCATAGAGTTGCTTGTGCAGCAGGGGTTCGCCCCAGCCTGTGAGCGTGGCCAGGCGCAGGGGCAGCAGTTTGTCCAGGGCCGCGGTATACACATCGTACGGCATATCGATGATTTTGACTTTGTAGTATTTGGTGCGCGGGCACATGGCGCAGTTGAGGTTGCACCGGTTGGTGATTTCGAACTGGGCGTAGTCGGGCCGTCCCGGCACCAGATATGCCGCGCGCCGTGCGCCGCTCACCAGCTTGTTCACAGTCCGTTTCACTTGCCCACAGCCTTTCTGATGAAACCGAATGCATCCATAATTTCCCGCGTACGCAATAAAAACAATGCGAGCAGGGCGCACATGGTTCCCGCGGCGCCTTGTACCACAAGTATAACAAGAAGGCCCGCAAAGGTGTCCGGCAGGGGCGCGTGGGCCAGCGCCAGGTTGCACATGTGGATGCCTGCCATGCATGCGCCCGCCGCGGCCAGGGCTTTGAGCACGGCGGGTCCAACCAGCGCACCGTTAATGGCGCCGATATTCCTGGACAGGGCTATGGAGCACGCGGCAAACGTAATTGCCAGGGCCAGGGTGTTTGCCAGGGCCATGCCCGTGACGCCGCGGCCAAGCAGCAGGGCGTCGAAACCCGCGATCAGTGCCATGCACAGGATGCCCAGCATTGTGAGCATCCGGGTTTTTTGCAGGACCGCGAACAGGCGGATGGCGAGGTAAGTGAGAGGAAACATCAGGATGCACGGCGCCAGGAACGCCACAGTGTGTGAAACCTGCATGGCTACGTCCGGGCCGAAAGCGCCCCGTTCGAACAGTTTGACAATAGGCAAACGCAGCATATAGATGAGCGCGCACATGGGAATGCCCACCAGGGCCATGGCGCGCAGCGCCATTTCATGGAAGCGCCTCACGGATTGATGCTCCTGTTCGTTGGTAGCCTGGGTCAGGGACGGGAAAACGGCGTTGACAAAAGACCTCAGCAGCGTTGAAAAATTCTGCACCAGGTTGAACGCGTAATCGAAAATCGAGATGGCGCCGGGAGGCAGGGTCAGGGCGAAAAGCCGGTTGATGAGGATTGAAAATTTAAAGACACCGGTGCTGGTGGTGATTTTCATGGCGTATGCGTAAGTGCCGCGCAGATCAGGGTGTGTGAATCGGAAATCCGGTTTGTAGCGGAAGCCTTTGCGTACGAGTTGCGGAACGTACATGGCCATGGCCGCGGCTTCGGAAATGAGCGTGGCGTACGCCAGCCCTAAGATGCCGCGGTCCCGCAGCAGCCACAGAGCGCAGAATGCAATGAAGTTGGTGATGGAAAAAATGAACGAGGACACGCCGAACAGGCGGAAAGCCTCGGAAAAACCCTTGAGCATGGCATGAATGGTATAGAAGAAAAACAGCGGTGAAAGGATCAGAGCGAGCCGCACCGACAGGTGCAGCATGTCCGCATTGAGCTGGTTTCCGGCGAACATGTGGAATACGAACGGCGCGGCCAACATATACGCGGTGGTGAACAGAGCCACCAGCACCAGGGCCAGGGTGAGCAGGATGCTGGTGATTTGCCACGGGCCGTCCGGCGTGTTTTTATGCTGGGTGAAAACCGAAAGGCAGTAGATGTACATGGCGTCGCCCACGAGATTGAAAAACACCGCGGGGATCATCATGGCGAGCAGATACACGTCGCGCTCGCGCGATGCGCCGAACAGGAAGGCCACGAGCACGAGCTTGGCCAGCATGAACACTTTTTCCGAAATTTGCCCCATGGAAAAAATGCTCATCCACCGGAAAATGGCGCCGCGTGATTCCGCGTTGTTTGTGTTGTCGTTTTGCGTCACGTTGTGTCGCCGCCTGATATGGCGCCCAGTTTACTATAAATCCCCAGTGTTTTCTCCGCGGTTGCGGTCCATGAGAATTCCCGGGCGCGGGCGAGTCCGGCCTCCACATAACGGGAATGTTCGTCATCATCGTTTACGAGCAGGTCCATGGCGTCGCGGATTTGCGCGGTATCGCACGGGTCCACAATCAGGGCGGCGCGTCCCGCCACCTCGGGCATGGCTGTTGTGTTGCTGGTCAGCACGGGCGCGCCGCAGGCCATGGCTTCGATGATGCACAGGCCGAATGACTCGGCCAGGGATGGGAACACCAGGGCGCGCGCGCCGCGGTACAGGGCCGCCAGTTGCTGGCGCGTTACGAATCCCGGGAAGATCAGATCGCGGCGCAGGTTTGGGGCAAGGGCGGCCATTTCGCGGCGCACAAACTGCCGGCTCGCCGGGTCTCCCATGAGAACGAGCTGCACGGGACGCCCCTGGCCCTGTGCGCGAAGCTGCGCCCAGGCGTCCAGAATGCGCGGCACGTTTTTCAGGCCCAGAATGTCGGCGTATCCAAAAAGGTACGGGCCCGCGATTCCCAGTCCGGACAATGTTTCCCTGTCTCCGCCATGCCCGGCGCGCGGGTGGAAAAGCCCGGTGTCAACGCCCATGGGAATCACGTGGATGTGATCAGCGCGCCTGAGTCTGTGGACCCTGCATAAGCCGGCTTTCAAGTATTCGGAGGCGCAGATCACGGCTTGGGCTGCGTGTGCGGTGCGGTTGATAATCCACCTGCGCCAGGCCGCTTGAAGGCCGTGTTTGATGCCGCCTGTGACGCGGAACTCCATGGCCAGGTGCACCGTCACGGCCTGGGGCTTGCGGAATCCGGTGAGCATCATATTTCCGGTGCCGTGATATACATCCGCGCCAAGCTGGTCGAGCAGGCCGGGTAGATGCGTCTGCTCCCACAAGATTCTGCGGGTCGTGGACGCGGGCGCATCACATGCAACGGCTTCCAAAGAAGAGAGGGGGAAAAGGGTTCTGTTTTCCGCGGTCACAAGAACCGTGATATCAATATTCCGGCGCTGCAATTGTTCGAGGCCGCCAAGCAGCCCGGCCACGTAAACTTCCTGGCTTGGGTTGTACCTGGGCCTCACATGCAGGGTGCTGATAACAACTTTCATGGGGAGCCGCCGTCACGCGGGAAGAAACAGCAGGTTGTCGTAAAGATATTCCTGCTGCGGCTGGTGCGGCGCGAGCCTGCCTTCCTGGAACTGATACGCCCGGTAATCGTACTTCAAGAGATAATCCACCGCTTCCCTGCTGTCGATGAAATCGCCTTCGCGGATATCGCCGACCTCAACGCTGATCGCGGGCCGGATTTGGGTCAACGTTTTTTCCATGCCCTGGAGAATTTCATACTCCGCGCTTTCCGCATCGATCTTGATAAAGTCCGGCCTGGCCCCGGAATCTTCGATGTATTGATCGATGTTCACGGTTTTGATGCTGATTTCCCGGGCCACGGCGCCGCGTACTTTTTCCTCGGAGATTTTTGCGCCGTAAATGGAATTGAATGCGCTGAACCGCACCCCGTAATCCTTGAACGTGAGGGCGGCGGATTCGGACCATACGGCCATGTTGTTCAGTGTCACGTTGTGTCTTGCAGCCAGGTTCAGGCTGGAAATCTCGAATGTGGAGGGCGTGGGCTCAAAACTGTGGACCTGGCCCTGTGCGCCCACAAGGTGCGAGGCCAGGAGGCTGAAGTAGCCGAAGTGCGTGCCGATGTCGAAGAACACGCCGCCCGGCTTCACATGAGTGAGCACGATGGTGGACAGGTTTTCCTCAAAGAATCCGTAGCGGAACAGGAAGCAGGAAATGGCTTCCGGGAAAACCACAGTCATGTCGCCGCCCCAGAACGTGCGGGTGCGCACGCGCCGGGCCGTGTTTGTGTTGATGCAGTATTTTTCGAGCAGCTTGGAGTAGATCAGCCGCACAGGCGCCCGCATGATTTTCTGTGCTGTGCCGCCTCGGCTTTTGTTTACGCATGCGTTCAGATTCAATAGCAGTTTGTCGTTCATAAAGTTCTTCCACAGTGAATTCGGTTTCGGGCTCCACCCCGCGTGCTTCGGTGAATTATATCAGACAAGATGGCGGTGCAGAAGGAACCGGACAATGCGTATTGGTGAACCCTCTTGTGCTCCAGTCCCTTGAACCTAATATAAATTGTATTATAAAGATCGGGTTTTCTTGAAAAATACTCATTGCGTAAATATAGTTATGTGGCAAGATTGTCTCCCTGCGTAACCTCGTAATGGTTTCACGCAGCAAAAATACTGAATATTTTTTGCAAAAGTATTTTATTCTGATCAAGGATTTTACTTGATATATCTGAAAGAAAGGCGCTGGTGGAAAAATGATCGACGTCAAACACAAGGAATTAAAGAAATGGGTCAAGGACATGGCCGACCTGTGCAAGCCCGACAAAGTGGTGCTTTGCGACGGAACCATGGCCGAAAAGAAACGCTTGGAAAAGGAAGCATTCAAAACCGGGGAGCTTATTGAACTCAACCAGAAAGAACTCCCCGGTTGCGTATACCATATCACCGCGGAAAACGACGTGGCGCGCACCGAGCACCTCACATTTATCTGCACGAAATCCAAGAAAGACGCCGGGTCCACAAACAACTGGATGGCCCCGGACAAGGCTTACGCAAAAGCCGCCGATATTTTCCGCGGGTCCATGAAGGGCCGCACCATGTACGTGATTCCTTTCTCCATGGGCCCGGTGGGATCCGAATCCAGCAAGATCGGCGTGGAACTCACGGACAGCATTTACGTTGTTCTGAACATGCGCATCATGACCCGCATGGGCAACAAAGTCCTGGACGTGCTCGGAACCGACGGCGAGTTCACAAAGTGCTTGCACGGCAAGGCCGAACTGAATGTGGACAAACGCCTCATCCTGCACTTTCCCGAAGACAATGCCATCTGGAGCGTGGGCTCGGGCTACGGCGGCAATGTGCTGCTGGGCAAGAAATGCCTGTCGCTGCGCATTGGCAGCTACCTGGCCCAGAAAGAAGGCTGGCTGGCCGAGCACATGCTCGTCATGGGTATCGAAGATCCCGAGGGCCGCGTCACGTACATCGCCGGCGCATTCCCCAGCGCGTGCGGCAAGACCAACCTGGCCATGCTCGTGCCGCCCGAAGCCATGAAAAACAAGGGCTACAAAATCTGGTGCGTGGGCGATGACATCGCCTGGATGCGCGTCAAAGAAGACGGCGCCCTGTGGGCCATCAACCCCGAGGCCGGGTTCTTCGGCGTGGCCCCGGGCACCAACATGAAAACCAATCCCAACGCCACGCTGTCCGTGCAAAAGGATTCCATTCACACGAATGTTCTGCTCAGAGACGACAAGACCGTGTGGTGGGAAGGGCACGACGATGCGCCGCCCAAGCACGGCATAAACTGGCGCGGGCGCGACTGGCATCCCGGCATGAAGAATGAAGACGGCAGCACCGAATACGGCGCGCACCCCAACAGCCGGTTCACCGCGCCCATCACCAACTGCCCGGTGGCCAGCGACAAAATCGAAGATCCCCGCGGCGTGCCCATTTCCGCATTCCTGTTCGGCGGGCGCCGCGCCCAGGTGGCCCCGCTCGTGTATGAAGCCTTCAACTGGCAGCACGGCGTGTTCATGGGCGCCACCATGGCGTCCGAGCTGACCGCCGCGCAATACGGCGCCCTGGGCAAGGTGCGCCGCGACCCCATGGCCATGCTCCCGTTCTGCGGCTACGACATGGTCGAATACTGGAAGCACTGGCGCTCCATGGGCAATCGGCTCATGCGCCCGCCGCGCGTGTTCCACGTGAACTGGTTCAACACCGATAAAAGCGGCAAGTTCATCTGGCCGGGCTTTGGCGACAACCTGCGCGTCATCGAATGGATCGTGCGCCGCTGCCGCTATGACGTGGCCGCACAGGAGTCTCCCATCGGCTACATGCCCAACCCCGATGACATCGACATCTCAGGCCTGGATCTGCCGAAAGCCAAAATGAAACAGTTGCTCTCCGTGAACAAGGATATCTGGATGCTCGAACTCAAATCTCAGAAGGAGTTCTTTAAGCAGTTCGGCAAAGATCTCCCGGATTTCATCATGGAAGAACACAAGGCCCTGGAAAAACGCATCAAAGCCATGGGTTGAGTTTTTCAAACCGATATCAAAAAGCCCGGGGGTCTGCAAAGCGCCCCGGGCTTTTTTTATTGGGCGCGTTTCCGCTATCATAGATTTGTAATGCAGTAAGGTTACAATGATATTATGTGATGTGCAGAGCAGCATTGAACACGAGGCAATCGGGTGCGCAATATGCAGCAGGCGGAAAAATATCCATTCATGAAGCGTATGGCCGCGGCCGGCGTGCCCCTGCGCCTGCGCCTGGAACTCACGCGCCGCTGCAATCTGCGCTGCATCCACTGCAAGGTCCATTGCGATAATCAGTCCGGGGGCGAATTGGCCGCAGCGGAAATCGGCGGCCTCCTGGACCAGGCCCGCGAACTCGGCACCATGGAAGTCAGCATCACGGGCGGTGAAGTCTTCGCGCGTCCCGATATCACCAATGTTCTCAACACAATTTTTAAACGTGATTTTCAGTTGCACATCCAGACCAACGCCACGGCCATAACATCGGACCATATCGCGCTTCTTTCTCAACACATAAAAAAAATCCTGCGCGTTTCCGTGAGCGTTTATGCGCATGACCCCGCTGTTCACGACCAAATCACAGGCGTGCCGGGTTCTCATGCGCGCACCCTGGAAAACCTGTTCGCCATGCGTGACGCCGGCATACCGATTTATTGCTTCACTCTGCTTATGAAGGAAAACGCGGCGCAGGCGCGGAATACAAAACTGTTCTACGAAAAGCACGGCCTTCCGTATCAGTTCAATACATTCATTATCCCGAGAGACGACGGGTGCGCCGCACCCCTGGCCCAGCGCATCCCCGCACAAGAACTTCCTGATTTGCCCGTAAACTGGTATGGTTATTTGAACCCGGAAGGGGCCGAGGATCCTGAACGGTTTCACGCCGGCGCAACCCTGGATGCCTGGTGTCCGGCGGGCCGGTTCGCGGTTGTCACCGCCGCTGGGGATGTGATTCCGTGCTCCCTGCTGCGCGAGTCCGCGGGCAACATCCGCAAACAATCTTTCCGGGACATATGGACCCGGTCGCCGGTTCTGCAGCGTGTCCGGGACCTCCGCCTCGGAGAGCTGGAGTGTTTTTCCTGCAACTTGTTCCCGGTGTGCAAACCGTGTGTGGGACTTGCGAATATGGAAAATGGGGATTTGCGCAAACGCCCCACGGAGATGTGCCGCCTGTCGCACGCACTGCTTGGAAAAGAACACACGGACGGCCCGCATGGTCGTTCATGAAATCTTAATAAGGATGAACAGCCAATGAGACGAACTCTGCAAATGATCGCGGCCATGCTTTTTTCGGTTCTGATTCTGTTTCCCGTCACTTCCGCACAAGCCCTTGAAGAAGTCACTCTTGAGCAACTCGCGGATATGTACAAATCGGGCGCGGACGTTCCTTTAATCGATGTGCGCACCCCCGAAGAATTCAACCTGATTCATTTCAAGGGCGCCGTGAATATCCCCGAGGACCAGGCCGGAAAACGCACCGGCGAGTTCGCGGAAAAGCAATGGATTCTGTACTGCCGCACAGGGCGCCGCGCCGGCGAAGTTGCAACCATGCTTCAGGGCAAGGGCATTGACGACATCAAGCTCCTCAAGGGCGGCATCGCGCAATTGCCCCTTTTCCTTAAACAGCACAACAACACAGACCCCGACACGGCGCGCGCTTTGCAGAAGAACGTTGTCGCGTCTATTCCCGCTGTCGGGTTTCCACTGCCGGATTTCGAAGTCAGCGGCGCCAACGGGAAACAGTCGCATCCCCTGGTTGAGTTTCGGGGCAAAGTGGTTGTCATCCTGTTCTGGAAACCCGGCGACCAGAAATCCGATAAAGCATTGCAGCAGGCTGTTGCTTTTGTATCCAAAAACAAAGGTGTTGCGATGGCTGCCATCCCGTTCGCAAACAGCGATCCCAAGGACGTGGAAGCATCATTGAAGGCCGCGGCATATGGCGGAGCCACATACATGGACCCGCTGGGCGAAACGGCCAAGGCCCTCAATGCCGGCGCCGCACCAACGTTCCTGGTGGTGGACGCCGACGGCATCCTTCTTACCGGCGCTCTCACAGGTTTTGATGAAAAGATGATCACACAGGGCGACCTCACAATTCAGCAGATTGTGGAGCAATCCCTGGCCGGAAACCCCATGCGTTTTCCCGACACAGGCTTGTATGCGGAAAAACGCGACCCCAATGAGCTTATGGGCTTACAGGCTCCTCTGTTTTCGCTCCAGGACAGCGAGGGGCGGGAGTATGACCTCAAGAAGGTGCTCGCAAGCAAACCCGCTGTTCTGGTTTTTTTCAGCCTGGGCTGCCCGCATTCACGCAACCAGCTCACCAAGCTGGCCGAATACGAACTCATTAACGGCAAGAGCGAGAAATACCAGATTCTTGCTGTAACCCCGGACGGCGGCCCGCAGTACAGCGCCCAGATTCACCAGTTCGCAAATACGAACGGAATCGAGTTTCCCGTGGTGTACGATCCCACGGGCAATGTCATGTATCAATATTCTGTGAGTGGTGTGCCCGAATGGGTTGTCGTGGATCAGACGGGTGTCATCCGCCATGTGGCGATCGGTTATTTTGATAATACGGAGCAGATATTGAACGACGCTCTCGCACAGATGAAAAACTGAAACAATTGGGAGAAACGCACATGAGAAGCGATGTGGTGAAAAAAGGTCCGGCCAAGGCCCCGCACCGGTCCCTGTTCAAGGCGCTCGGCCTCTCGGATAATGATTTGAAAAAACCCCTCATCGGCGTGGTGAATGCGCAGAACGAAATTATTCCCGGGCACATCCATCTCGGGACACTTACCGAGGCCGTCAAAGACGGAGTGCGCGCCGGGGGCGGAACGCCTATCACATTCCCGGTTATCGGCGTGTGCGACGGCATCGCCATGAACCACGACGGCATGAAATATTCTCTGGCCAGCCGTGAGCTGATCGCTGATTCCATCGAGGTCATGGTCATGGCCCATGCGTTTGACGCCCTGGTGTGTGTGACCGGATGCGACAAAATTACGCCCGGGGCGCTCATCGCCATTGCGCGGCTCAACATCCCGTCCATCATCGTTACAGGCGGACCCATGATGCCCGGCAATCTGCACGGCCGCCAGCTCGATCTCATTGATGTTTTTGAAGCCGTGGGCGAGTACAATACCAAGAAAATCAACGCAAAACAACTCAAGGAAATTGAAGACGCGGCATGCCCGGGCGCGGGGTCCTGCGCCGGCATGTTCACCGCCAATTCCATGAGCTGCATGTGCGAAGCCGTGGGCATATCCCTGCCAGGCAACGGGGCCATTCCCGCGGTGTCGGGCCGCCGCACGGCTTTGGCGCGGCAAGCCGGCGAGAGCGTCATGCACCTGCTGCGGCGCGATATCAAGCCAAGCGACATCATCACCGAAAAAACACTGCGCAACGCCCTGGCCGTGGACATGGCCCTGGGTTGCTCCACCAACACCGTGCTGCACCTGCTGGCCCTGTCCCACGAAATCGGCATCCCCCTGGACCTGGACATCATCAATGAAGTGAGCGCGAAAACGCCCAACCTGTGCCGCCTGCGGCCCGGGGGCCTCCATTACCTCACGGACCTGGACCGGGTCGGCGGCGTGGCGGCCGTGATGAAGGAATTGACTAAAAAGAAACTGCTGCACACAAACGTTATCACCGCAACCGGCACAACCATGGAAGCGAATCTCAGGGACACGCCCGGAGCGGACGGCGAAGTCATCAAGCCCATAACAAAACCATACAGCAAAGCCGGAGGCCTGAGGGTGCTTTTCGGCAACCTGGCGCCCGAGGGCTGCGTGGTCAAGAGCATGGCCGTGGCCCCCGCCATGATGAAAAACACGGGCCGCGCGCGCGTGTTCGATTCCGAAGACACGGCATATAAAGCCATTCTCGGCAAGAAGATCAAAGCCGGCGATGTGGTGGTGATCCGCTATGAAGGGCCCATGGGAGGGCCGGGCATGCGGGAAATGCTGTCTCCCACCAGCGCGGTCATGGGCATGGGGTTGGGCGAATCCGTGGCCCTGATCACGGACGGGCGTTTCAGCGGCGGCACCCGGGGCGCGGCCATCGGGCACGTGTCTCCCGAGGCCATGGCCGGCGGACCCATCGCCCTTGTGCATGAAGGCGACTCCATTACCATCGACATTCCCAATAAAAAAATTCATCTGCATGTGGATGATGCGGAACTCGAAAAGCGGCGCGCCAGGTGGAAACAGCCTGCACCCAAAGTGACCACCGGGTACTTGTCCCGCTACGCGAAACTCGTGACATCCGCGGGCACGGGCGCTGTGTTTCAATCATCCCTGGCGAGCGCCCGGGACTGAAATTGTAAACGGAATGCCCTGAGCGTCCTCCCCCTGATTTTTGCCGGGCAATGGCATATGCATGCCGGTCAATTGCCTCATTTTGTTCGTGCTATAAATTGCTGATGAATTTGAATTAGCTGGAAAAATGCCGCAGCGGGAGCGCGGCCTGACATGTTACGCGAAGTCACCGGGCTGTATGCCGTCGCCCAGGGGGATGTCGCGCGTGGCGGCTTTGCCCTCGATATCGGCGAGGTGCATGGGGTGTATTCCGGGGCGCTGCTTGCCCGGGCGCAGAATAGCAATGTTGTGGCCTTCGTTAAAAACATCACCCTTCATAATATTGCTGATAGCCTGGATGCCGCGCCGCGCGAACGCGCGCAGTTCCTGTTCCTGGTCCAGGATGGCGATAGAGCCGTGGCCCAGGGATTTTTCCATGTCCCGGATTGTGCGCACCATAAGTTTGAGTTCATCCGGGGTGAGGGCGAACGCGTGGTCCGGGCCGGGCAGGCCATTGTGCAGGGTGAAATGCTTTTCAATAACACACGCGCCAAGGGCCACGGCCCCGGCCGGTCCTATGATGGGGTCTCGGCTGTGATCACTGAGGCCCACAGGCACACCGAAATGTTCGCGCATGGCGGGAATTGCCCGAAGATTCAAAGACTCCAGGGGCGCGGGGTAGCGCGCCGTGCATTGCATGAGCGTTACGTCCGCGCCGCCATGGCTGCGGAAATGATTCAATGCCCAGGCGATATCCTGCTCGTCGCTCGCACCCGTGGACAGGATCAGCGGTTTTCCGGTCTGCGCAACAAATTCAATGAGCCGGCTGTGGCTGATTTCGTAGGACGCGATTTTGTGTATTGATACATACGGGTCCACAGCTTGTGCATCGGCCACGGAAAACGGGGACGACATGAACTGCACGCCGCACTCGGTGCAAAAGGCGGCCAGTTCGGGAATCATTTCATAGGGCATGGACAGATCTTTAAAGATGTTAACAATGGATTCTTTGATGCCCGCATCGGCCAGGTAATCGGATTCTCCGGCATTGGGCACGTATACGGAATCCGCGCGGTAGGTTTGGAATTTGACCGCGTCCGCGCCCGCATCAGCCGCCGCGCGGATGAGGGCGCGCGCCATGGCCGTGTCGCGCGCCGTTGTTCCGCTGCGCCAGTTGGAACCGGCTTCGGCGATGATGAATGTGTGGCTGTTTGTCATGCGAGTATCAATTCCGTCCTGAGTTAAATGTTGCGCTCCATGATAATCGCCCGCTGGGTGAATCCTGTTTTTTCGTAAAAACCCAAGGCGCTTTGATTGCCGGGTTTGACTTCCACCAGGAGTTTGCCCACGCCGTGGTGTGCGGCGAGCCACTTGCCGAGCGCATCCATGGCGTCGCCGCCCAGGCCCCGGCCGCGCGTGTGCCGCGGGCCGATGATGATGCCGAGTGTTGCTTCAGCGGCTGCGCCCTGTTTGCGGGCGATGGTATATGTGAGGGTGCCCACATGTTCCGCGCTGTTGTTGCTGATAATGGCCAGAGTGTCGCCGGTTTGTGTCTGGCGAAGTGTTTGCACATCGCGCGCCATTTGTTCCGGGGTCACGTTTTGGCGATAGAAAAGGTGGGCTACTTCCGGGTCGTTGCGCCAGGCGCACGCTTGAGGTATTTCCTTGTCGCCAATGGGGCGCAGAGTGACTTTGAGGCCCTTTATTTCCAGGGGCATTGGGTGTCTCCGGACAACGAGGTTATGTGTCTTCGTGGATTTTTTTATTCCATGCGCCCAGTTCCCGCACCATGTCTTCTTTTAAGCGCGTGAGTTCCGCGTCACTGAAATCCGTGAAATTGATGCGCACCTTTTCGCCCTGTTCACCCAGGGAAAGAACATGCGCTTCCTCGTCTGGAATTTTGCCCTGCTCCATGGCCAGATCATAGAGAGCGGTTTTGGGGTAGGGCGTGGCAAAGAAAATCACCTCGGGGGCCAGGTTGAGTTCTTTACAGAAATCAATGGTTTCGCGGATGGTTTGGTGTGTCTCGCCGGGCAGGCCCGCGATGAACGAGGCGTCGGCCCAGCCCAGATGTTTCTGGGTCCAGCGGATGGCCTGCTTGGCCTGCTCCACAGTGACTTTCTTCTTGATTCTGTCCAGAATGGTCTGGCTTCCGGACTCGATGCCGTAGCCGATGAACACGCACCCGGCTTCTTTCATGCGCACGATCATCTCTTCGGTCATGATGTTCACGCGGCCTGCGCAGCCCCAGGTGATGCCCATGTTTTCACGGACCATGATGTCGCAGAACCGGCGCACATTGGCTTTATTGATAATGAAGCAGTCGTCGATGAAATGGATGTACTGCACGTTGTAGCGGTTTTTGAGTTCCGCGATTTCGGCCACGATGTTCTCGGCGCTGCGGAACCGGTATTTCACGCCCATGAAATCGTGGTAGCAGAATGTGCAGTGGTACGGGCAGCCGCGCGAGGACAGCACGTTCATGCTGCGCCGGTGTATGTCGTCTGTCATGATGGAGCCGTCGTCCCATTTGTTGAGGTTCACGGCGCCGATGGGGTTTTCGCAATAGACGTCCATGGGAAACAGATCCCAGCGGGGGAAGGGCAGGGCATCCAGGTCGGTGATGGGTGCGCGCGGCGCTGTGGGGCGGGCCGCGCCGCCGGGCTCCCGGCGCCAAATGCCATTCACGCTGCCGGGGTCCCGCTTGCCTTGCAGGGCGTCCAGCAGTTCGCTCACGGTGTTCTCCCCTTCACCGATACACAGGTAATCAACAGGGGTCTTGTCCATCATCACATGCGGAACACTTGTGGCGCAACTCCCCCCGGCCATGATAGGCTTGTCCGGATGAAGTCTGCGCACAGTCTGGATCAGATCCTTAATTATCCTGTATATTGTTACCAGGCCGCCGATGCCAAAAACATCGGCGTCGGACGCGGCGATGGCGCGCTCAATTTCCTCGGGGCTCGGGCGCAGGGCGTTGATGTCATATACCTGGATTTCCCAATCCGGGTTGCGCTGGCGCAGCACTGCGGCCAGGTAGCCCAGGCCGGAGGGAAACACGTTGGGGAGGGACCATTCTCGGATAGGCGGGTTGATCAGTAGTAGTTTCATAATTAATAGTATCGGGTCCGCGGGTGCAACACTTGACCGGAAATTTCAAATTACACCTGGTTCCGAAGTTTCCGTTCTTACATAAAACGTGGGCTGGCGGAAAATATTTCCTTATGTTAAATTGTTGACAATGGATTCAATGTTTGGATTGGAGAATTTTTGAAACACTGGCCGGCGGATTGCGATTTTCAAGCTGCAAAACCAGTGAATACAAAGAGATAGCACTTGAGTCATTCCCATGCGCGGAAAACCTGTTGGTTGAATAAAGTTCCGGGTGCAATGCAAAACACCGGGAAACAGGTTTTTTGTGGTGTTCAAGAACATGCGGGGCTGGATCCGGGTTATAGGATCAGCTCGATTATGTGAGGGTGGAATGGCGCAGGCAGCATTGAACAAAAGCTGTATGGATTACGAACACGACAGAAAGTTGCTGAGCATGAGCACCATGAACATGCCTGTTCGATCGCGGTTCATGGATTTGGTTTTCCATGTGTTTCAGGTTGCTGTCAGTTCGGTGGGATTGTTCATCATGTCCCCGCTTTTCATCGTGGTTTCCATAATGGTCAAGCTAAACTCAGCCGGGCCTGTTTTTTACAAGGGCACACGCATTGGCAAAGGCAACACCCTTTATAAGCTCATCAAATTCCGTACTTTGCCCGTGCAATACGAGCAATCCGTGGGGGATCGCATTCTTACGCAGAATGAGCGCATCAACGGATTGTTCGCGGCCATTGTGGTGCGCAGCAAGCTCGACGAGCTTCCCCAACTGCTGAATGTGATCAAAGGCGAGATGAATTTTGTGGGCCCGCGGCCTGTGCGGCCTATCATTTATTCCAAATATTCAAAAAACGTGCCCGGATATAACAAGAAATTCGCGATTAAGCCGGGCATCACCGGATTGGCTCAAATCATTGGCGGATATTACATGGATCCCCGCAAAAAGCATAAATATGATATGCTATATATGCGGCACCGGTCTGTGATGCTGGACCTGAAACTGATTTTTCTTACTTTTATGGTTCTTATTATCAGCCGCCGGGTTATGAAATGGAAAGTTACAGAGCGGTTTCTTGGTTTTGAGCTTGGTGTGGACCATGAAGAAATCGAGCCAACCGTTGAAGCATACAAGGATGTCACGGGAACTTAGAGCAGGGGCCATGCACAGGACAAACCGAATCTGTTATATCCTATTTATCGCAGTTGCTCTATGGGCCTGGCCGGCAGCATTTCCCGCATGCGCCCAGGAATCCTCTCCCGATTTATATCGTATCCAACCCGAAGATAATATTGAAATAACGGTATGGCCCGACGAAAACATGTCCCTCAAGACCACAGTGAGGCCGGACGGCACTATATCGTATCCATTTATCGGGCAACTCAAGGTCGAGGGCATGACCGTGCCTGAATTGTCCATGCGCATTGAAGAGTCCCTTTTAGGGTATCTCAACGACCCCAAGGTCGCGGTAAACGTGACAAATTTCAGGCGCATGCGGGCATTCATTCTGGGCGCTGTTGAAAAGACCGGCGTCTATGATATTCGCAAGGGCGACACGGTAATGGATCTCATCACCGCAGCAGGCGGGTTTACGGATAAAGCAAAAAAGAGCCAGGTGGTTTTAATACGCCCGCCAGCGGACCTCAACAGACAATCCAGCCTCATACAGCCCAATCCGGATGTTACAGCGCAAGTCCCCCCGCAAATCACAGAACAGGAAGCCATGCAGCACATGGCGTTCATTAATGTGGCTGAATTGCTGGGAGAAGGCGAATTTCCGCTTCAGGAAGCGTATATGATTCAGGATGGAGATATCGTTTTTGTTCCAACCGGCAAAAGAATGGACTGGCAAAAGCTTTACACAGCCGTAATCAGTCTTTATTACACGTTCAGCATTGATAGTGTCATCAGATAGTTTGAAAATGCCCTGAAACACCAGGGTTTAATAAAATGATGTGCAATTACAGTGAATTATTGTAAAATAGCTTTTGATTCCTTTATTAAACTATTATTTTCAATGGGATTCTCCACATTAAGGCGTATTCTTATGGATTTTAAGAAAATACGTGCTGCTGATTGACATTTAAAGTGATTTCTTAAATAATTTTTGTAGTGGCAAACGCATTATTGATTATTATTTGATATATATTAAGAAAATTTATTTTTAAAAATAAGCTAAACATTTCGGCATGAACTGCCGATAACGTAGACAGGATGAGCATTAATACTATAAAAAGGGCCGACGGAAGCGGCCTGCGATTAATCCAAGGGAGTGATGTATTGTGAGTCTTTCTTCGAGCGGAATCAGTTTTTCAGGTTTGTTTTCCGGGTTGGATACCGAGAACATCATTACGCAGTTGATGTACATCGAGGCAGAGCCAATACGACTTCTCGAGCAGAAGAAGACCATGCTCGATTACGAAAAAGAGGCGCTGCAGGATGTAAACAGCAGCATGCTGGCCCTGCGGGATACAATCAAGGATTTCAAGGATGGATTGCTGCTTGAAAACAAAGCAACATCCTCAGATGAGGATGTGGTCACCGCAACAGCCAACGCCGGCGCCGCTCCGGGTGTTTATGACATCAATATCATCAACCGGGCTTCGGCGCACCGTGTGGGGTCCGATGCCCAGGCCGGCAATTACGGCGGAATCGACGATACGTTCCAATTGACAATTGGCGGTGAAACATTCACCGTCGATGTCTACAACGGCGATTCCATGTCGCAGATCTCCCAGCGCATCAACAGCTCGGTGAGCGGCGGCGGCGTGGATTTTACGGATCTTGGCCAGGCTTCGATCATTACAAACCCCAGCAACGGCGATAAAACTCTGGTCATTGAATCCCTGGACTCGGGCGCGGCCAATGCCATGACATTCATTGACGGTCCCAACGATGTGCTCACAAATCTTGGCATTTTTACGGGTTTGGACGCCATCAAGAATGAACTGCAGGCCGCGCAGGATGCCGCTCTCACCATCAACGGCGTGCTCATCAATTCCGAAAGCAATACAATTGCAGACGCGGTTTTCGGCGTTACCATGACGTTGCAGGATGATTTCGGCAATGCCAAGCTCACTGTGGGCCTGGATATTGAGGAAATCGTTAGTAAAGTCGTTTCCTTTGTGGATCAGTTTAACAAATCAACCGATTTGCTCGCTAAATACATCAAAGAAGAGCCCGTGGACAATCCCTCAACATCAGCCGATCTCAAGCAGGGTGTTCTTCAGGGGGATTGGGATCTGGCGTCGGCTAAATCCTCTATCCGCATGAAAACAACCGGCTATGTGGACGGAACCCTGTCGGTGTACAAAATTCTCGCCGATATCGGCATCACAAGCGAAGCCACGGTGGGCACGCTTGTATCCGACAACATTGAAGTGGATGAAGCCAAGCTGCGCCAGGCCCTGAACGACGATAAAGTGGAAGTCGCAAACCTGCTGCAGGGCTTTGCCGATAAGATGGATACGTACCTCGAAGGGCAGACCAAGGTTTCCATGGTGGACACCATGGCCGGCAACTTCTACCGGCGCATCCTGGGTATTGATGATCGCCAGGAAAACATCGATGAAGACATCCAGACCTGGGAAGATCGCATCGAAGCCATGGAAGAACGATATCGGAATCAGTTCTCAGCCATGGAATCGTACTTGAGCACACTGCAATCCCAGAGTTCTTACCTGATGAACCAGCTCAGCAACTTGAGTTCGTCTAAGACCAGCAAGTAAACCCACGAAACGGAACTTGTTTCATGAAAGTGACAATTGACGGAAGATTAAGAGAAGACCTGTCGTTTGGACAAGATCAGACACTGGAACAGGCGCTGCTGGAAATCAATCAGTTGCTGTTAGTTGATGAAAAGCGGATTATTTCAGAAATCAAGGTCGACGAAACGGTTCCGGACCTGGATATGAGCCTTACGCCGGACAAGGTGAGCGTGGAAGATATTCTGGCGGTTTCATTCCAGACCCAGGATATCGGCCATGCTCTGCTTGTCAGCATCGAAGCCGCTGAAACCCGGCTCGTTGTTTTCAAGGATAATCTCGATGCCATCGTCAATCACATCATTTCCGATGAGATAGACCAGGGCATGCAGGCGCTCAAAACAGGGATCGAATCCATGATTTTCTTTTTTGACGCCCTGCACCAGTCCACACTTGCCAGCCTCGTGGACATGCAAGAAATCCCCCTTGATGCCGGAACGCTCAACGATTATATCACCAAACTGAACGAGATGCTCAAGGAACTTGTGTCGGCAATGAACAACAGCGACTATACTCTGATTAATGATTATCTTGAGTATGAGATAGAGCCGGCGCTGGAAAAGATCATCGGCGTGGTTCCCGAGATCAAAGCCAGATTGCGAGGCGAATGACAATTCAGATGAATCAGAATCCCACCTACGGAAATCCCTCCATCAACCCTTACCGGCAATACCTTGTCAACAAGGTGGAAACGGCAAGCCCGCTCATGCTCATCATTATGCTGTATGATGAAAGCATAAAAATGTGTGAGCAGGCCAAGGTCGATATCGGCAGGAACAAGGAAAGTGTGCACAACAAACTCATTAAAGCCCAGAAGATTATTACTGAGCTGACCGTGAGTCTGAACATGGAACAGGGCGGCGAAGTGGCCGACAATCTCAAAGCCCTTTATGTGTATCTGCACATGCGCCTTGTTGAAGCCAACATTGAAAACGATGCCGCCAAGATTGAAGAAGTTCTTCGCATTATGCGCGATTTGCGGGAAGCATGGCATACGGTTAATCAGGAAAACAGAAAGCTTTTGCTGCAGCAAGGCGGCGGGCTGAATACTTATAGCTGAACCGCCCTGCCAGTTACTCTGACAACAAGCTCTCGTCGCAGCTACGATCGAGGGCTTTTTTTCTGGACCAATGGAATCCTCAGACGCTATTTACAAAAAAAACAGGGCCGTTTTCGACGTCCTCTACCCCCAAATGATAGACTCCCTGGATCAGGCATTGATGTCTTCAGCCAGCCAGGAGGAACTTTACACATTCGATTTCTTTGTCGGCAAAAAAGGGTATCCATCATTTTCAGTCACGGATAACGCCGGCCGCACCATGCACGGCCATTCCCTGTTTGATCCGTACAAAGAAGCGGAAAAGAATTTCGCAGGCCTTGCTGACGACAATGTGGGCCGCATTGTGGTTTTTGGATTCGGGTTCGGTTACCACCTCAAGTACCTGGTGGAGAACACACCTGACGATGCCCGCATTATCGTGGTGGAGCCTTTCCCCACAGTATTCCGCGAGGCCCTGCGCCGGGTGGACTTGTCCGCAATATTTGAAACCAGGCGCATTGTCATCACTTTTTCCACGGACCCTGCGGAACTGAGCAATACAATCGGACAGGGCATTGTGGCTGTGAATGTTCCGAATATGCGTTTTTGCGCTTTGCCCTATTTACATCATTTTATGCCCGACGCTATTCGCGTTATGAATACCGCCCTTGAAGGATTCCGAAACCATCTCTTATATAATCTGTACACCACACGCTACGCCGCCGAAATGATGTTCACGAACATGATTAATAATTTTTATTTCGCGGCGCGCAGCCCGGGACTCAGCCATTATCTGGGAGCTTTCGCCGGGCGTCCCATTTTCGTGGTCGCCCCGGGCCCGTCCCTGGACCGCAATAAGCTGCAACTCAAGCGCGTCAAAGGCAAGGCCCTGATTGTGGCCGTGGACACGGCCACGCGCATCCTGCTCAAAGACGGTATCGAACCCGACATTATCGTGACCATCGATTACCAGCAGTCCAACCACAAGAAATTGTCCGGCCTGGATACATCATTCGCCTACATGTTTCCCGCCGTCGAAGTGTATCACGAAATTCCCGGCGAGCACACGGGCCGCATTGTCAGTTATTACCACATCTCACCCATCAGCGGCATGTACGATCCCATCATCGGCCACCGCGGCGCCATTCCCAGCGGCGGGTCGGTGCTCACGGACGCTGTTTCCATTGCCTTGAATTTGGGCGCTGACCCTTTAGTGCTCATGGGCGTGGATCTGGGATTCCCGGGCGAGCGCTGGTACGCGGACGGCAGTTTCGAAGGCGGGAAATTCACCGAAGGCCTGCGCCAGGGCAGTGTGGAAAAACTGCAAGTGCCGGACATCTACGGCAATCCCATGACCACATACCGAAGCTTCCATGCGTTCCTGCAGTATCTCAACACGAATCTGTCTCCCGTGCGCAATCATGTCATCGACGCCACGGAAGGCGGCGCAGCCATCCGAAACACCACGGCGCGTTTCGCGTCCGACGTTATCGACGAGTTTGTGACCGATGATCATGACCCGAGAGAAATACTGGACCGTGTGTACGACAGCTTCGAGCCCATGCCTTCGATTGAAATAATCAAGAGTCTGGATGAAATGATCGGGGAATTCAAGGATTTGCAGAAGCTGGCGCGCCGCGGGCTCAGGCAGTCGGTTAAGGCCATCAGCCAGATTAACAAAGTGGATTCCAATGCAGGCGCATTTATCAATTCCGTGAAAAAAGTTCAGAGCACCCGCGCGGAAATCAGTGAGAAAAAAAGCCATTTGGAGTTCCTTACCATATTGCTGGATCAATGCATGGCGAGTATTTTTTATCAGGACACCGACGCGATCAAGGATCCGTCCACCCCCATGAAGGAAAAGAAAAAGCTTTATAAGGAAATACTTGATCTTGACCGCGATATGTATGACCGGATCAGCAAGGTCGTGGAGAATCTCTTCGAGCACTTCGAAAATGTCAAGGACAAGTTCCTTGAGGAAGAGGGCGAACATGAAGGCATTGTTCAAAGGTAAGAATATCCTGGTGACCGGCGGCACCGGCACGGTGGGCCGGCTGCTTGTGGAACAGATGCTGCGCTATGACCCTGCTGTGGTGCGCATCCTCAGCCGCGATGAGTCCAAACAGTTCGATATGCAGAAGGAACTCATGGACGTGAAAAATGTGCGTTTCTTTATCGGCGATGTCCGCGACAAGGAACGCCTCATTCACGCCATGGAGAATGTGGACTTCGTGTTTCACACCGCGGCCATGAAGCATGTGATCGCCTGCGAATACAACCCTTTTGAAGCGCTCAAAACCAATCTCGGCGGCAGTAAGAATGTGATCGAGGCGGCTCTTGAAAACGGCGTCAAAAAGGTGATCCTCACCAGCACGGACAAGGCCACCAACCCGTGCAATACCATGGGCGTGTCCAAGCTGTTCGCCGAACGCCTGTTCACGGCGGCGAATTATTACAAGGGCGGGCACACCACGGCCTTTGCTTCAGTGCGTTTCGGCAACATCATGGGCTCGCGCGGGTCCGTGATTCCGCTGTTTAAAAAGCAGATTGAAAACGGCGGGCCGGTCACCGTCACAGATCCGGAAATGACGCGGTTTGTGATAACCACCAAGCAGTCCATGGATTTTGTGTTCCGCGCCACGCAGCTCACCAAGGGCGGTGAGATATTCATCCTCAAAATGCCGGTCATCTGTGTGCGCGACCTTCTGGATGTCATGATCGATATGTTCGCCCCGACTTCCGGCGGGAATAAAAAGAAGGTTGATATCCGCATCATCGGCGCGCAGCCCGGGGAAAAAGTTTATGAAGAACTCATGACCGAGGAAGAATCCACACGCGCCGTGGAAATGCCTGACATGTTCGTGCTTTTGCCGCAAATCCGGGATTTGTTCCCTCACGAATATAAGTATCCCAAACAGACAAAACCCACTGTGGATCGCTTCATTTCCCACGATGTGGAACCCATGTCAAAGCAGGATATCGAAAAGCTTATCAGGGAGATGTACGGCATTTAAGCAGGCACAATCGGAAAGGATTGTTGACGCGTGGCGAAAAAACATACAGTGCTGGTAACCGGCGGCGCGGGGTTCATCGGGCGGTGGGTGGTCAAAGCTCTGCTTGATGATACGGCCAACCGCGTGGCCGTGGTTGATGATTTGTCCAACGGATGCATGGAGAATATCACGGAGTTCTGCAATGAACCGCGTTTTGAATTGTTTCAAAAGGGAAAAGTGGAAAATCCCAAAACCATGGAGTCGCTTTTCAAGTCTCTGAAACCTGCGCATTGCCTTCACCTGGCCGCTCAGATCATTGTGCAGCAGAGCATCGACGATCCCATGACCACGTTCCGCTCGGATGTGGAAGGCACGTTCCGCCTGCTTGAGTTGTGCCGCGCGCACAACACGGCCATGCTTTTCATGAGCACGTGCATGGTCTATGACATGGCGTCGGCGTCGGGTTCCATTAATGAAAAGCATCCGGTTCTGCCCCGTTCCCCATACGCGGGCGCCAAGCTCGCGGCCGAGCACATGTGCGTTTCCTATGCGCATGCTTACGGGCTGCCCGTAACCGTGATCCGGCCGTTTAATACATACGGCCCGCACCAGAAATCATCGGGCGAGGGCGGGGTGGTTTCCATTTTCCTGCACCGCGCCCTGCGCAATCAGCCTCTGTGCATCTACGGCGACGGCGCGCAGACACGCGATCTTCTTTATGTGGAGGATTGTGTGGATTTCATTTTGCGCGCCTCGGGAAATCCGGTTGCCAGCGGCCAGATTTTCAACGCGGGCACGCGCCGCGATGTGTCCATCAATACACTTGCGGAAATGGCGCTCAAAACTGTTCCCGAATCCACATCCAAAGTTAAACATATTGCGCATATCCACCCCCAGAGTGAAATTACGAAATTGTGCTGCAACGCGCAAAAGGCCGGCAAGCTTCTGGGTTGGAAAGTGTCCACACCGCTTGAAAAGGGTTTGGACAACACCTGCGCATGGATTGCACAAAACCTGGAACAGGGGCGAGACACGTGGAGTTAAGCAAGCCGGCTATTGAGGGGGGCTCACCCGTTCGAGCCACCACGCTGCCCTATGCCCGCCAGTGGCTGGGCGAAGAGGAGATTGCGGCCGTAACCGAGACCCTGCGCTCGGACTGGATTACCACCGGCCCGCGCGTTGTCGCGTTTGAATCCGCGGTAACCGATTATTGCGGGGCGCGCCACACCGTGGCCGTTACAAGCTGCACCGCAGCTCTGCACCTGGCCCTGAATGCTCTGGGCGTGGGACCGGGCCACGAGGTCATCACCACATCCCTCACATTTTCCGCCACACCCCTTGCCGCCGTGTACAACGGCGCCACGCCGGTTTTCGCGGATATCGATCCTGTTACACTAAATATCAACCCCGATTGCATTGAAGAACATATTACGCCCCGCACGCGCGCCATCGCACCCGTGCATTATGCAGGGTGCCCTTGCGATATGGATCCCATCCTGGCCCTGGCCCGCAAACACGGCCTGGCTGTGGTCGAAGATGCAGCGCACGCCATTGGAGCTGTATACAGGGGGCGCCCCATAGGCACATTGTCGGACATCACATGCTTCAGTTTTCATGCTGTCAAAAACATGACCACGGCAGAGGGCGGCGCCGCGGTAACGGATCGCGAAGACCTGGCGCGCACCATGCGCACGCGGCGCTTTTTTGGCGTGGCGCGCGACGCCTGGAGCCGCGCTTCTTCGGATAAACCCTGGGAATACGATGTTTCAGAGTTGGGTTTTAAATATAACATCACAGATATCCAGGCCGCTCTTGGCCTGGTGCAAATCAAGAAACTGGATGCCTTTCTTGAGCGCAGAAAGCAAATCGCAGCAGCATATGACGCCGCATTTTCCGGCATGGAGCAGTTGACCCTGTGCCGCGTTCCTCATGAGACTGATTCGGCGCACCATCTTTATGTAGTAAGAATCCGCCCCGGGTTTTTCCGTGTGGACCGCGATGGCCTGCTGGCGGCTCTGCGCTCCGAGAATATCGCGGCCAATGTGCATTACAAGCCTGTTCACCTGCATTCGTATTTTATGAATACATACCAAACCAAGCCCGGCTCATTGCCCGAATGCGAGCAGGCCGGCAACACGCTTATCACTCTGCCTTTGTTTCCGGCTATGTCCCATAGCGATGTCCAGGACGTTATTCAGGCTGTGCAAAAGTTGTGTTCCTGGTATGCAGCGTAGACTATTCCCCTCAGCCGTTCCCAGAATTAAAGCACGTCTGCAATTGAGGAATCCTTTTTGCAAAAGGGATTTTTTGGGATTTTTATTTAATCGAAAAGAATTCCCAGGAGCTTGCTCCGGGGTTGACAATCAGCACCGCAGGTAAGCCGAATCTTCCTCCAGGCGTCATTGCGAGGAACGTTGTGACGTGGCAATCTCAAGAAGGAACGCAAAGCATCTGAGTGACTTCGACGCAAACAAGAAACTTCTTGAGATTGCCACGTCGGCCCTGAGGGCCTCCTCGCAATGACAGCTTGAGAGACGTCAAGATACCCCACTGCTTGCTGCGGGGTCGTGCATTGTTTTTCAGGGCGATTGTCTCATTGCATGCGTGTAAAAAATTCTGTGAAAATCATATTTTCAAGGCGGTCGATTCGATAATGCTGTGTGTGATCCCATAAATATAAAAGATTGACATTGACGCTTGACCGGCGTGTCCTATAATTATCATCAGGCTTGATAAGAACAAAATCCATGTATGAGAAAGATTATGGACGAGGTTGGTCGTACAAACAGAAATCTGAAGAGTGTACCGGACGAAACCGGGGACAAGGTGGAGCCTCCATCCTGTTGCGACCCGGAACGGAGCCCGCGGGGGGTGATGCCGCGGCTGTAACACGGACATAATCCCCCACGCTTTCCTTTCCGTGCGCCCCCCGCGCGGCAAAGTTTCAATTTGCTGACAAATGCGAAGTTCCGGACACGAGTGTGATGGTGCGCCATGGCGGTAAACAAGCGCCTTAATCATTTGTTGAAAACCGGCAGCCGGGATCAGTTGCGCAGTTTTCTCAAAACCATGCATCCCGCGGATATTGCCGCGGCCGTGACCCGATTGCGGCCCGAGGATATTCTTTTTGTGCTTGAAACCGTGAGCAACACCCGTTCCGTGGAAGTCTTCGCCAATCTTGAAAAAGACACTCAGAAGGCCTGCATCGTATTCACGGATCCTGAACGGGTCCTGCATTATTTTGAAGGTTTGAGCACGGATGACCGGGTGGACCTGTTCCGCATCCTGCCCTCGGATGACAAGGAACAGTTGATGGGCATGCTTGCCAAATCCGACCGGGAAGATTTGCTCCGGCTGTCTCGTTTTGAAGAAGACACGGCCGGCGCGGCCATGACCACGGAGTTCTTCTCCCTGTCTCCGGACAGCACAGTGGCCGAGGCCCTGGACCGCATTCGCGCGGGCTCCCAGGAAGCGGAAACCATCTACGTGCTGTATATCGCGGACCCGGGCGGCCGCCTGCGGGGCGTGGTTTCCCTTAAAGATCTGGTGCTGGCGTCTCCAGACACACCCCTGAACCGGATTATGAACCCTAATGTTATTACCGTGCCCGTGGATGAGGACGTCGAGGAGGTAGCGCGCAAAATTGCCCGCTACGACCTGCTGGCCCTGCCCGTGGTCAATGCGAACAAGGAACTGCGAGGCATCATCACCGTAGACGATGTTCTGGATATCGTGGAGGATGAGGCCACCGAAGACATCTACGCCATGGCGGCTGTGGGCGCTCCCCTGGAATATCTCAACGCCGGGGTTTTGCAAATCTGGCGCCAGCGTATTCCCTGGCTCCTGCTCCTGGTTCTTTCCGGGTTTGTGGCGGGTTTCGTGATTGAATTTTTCAAGGGCCAACTGGACAAGTTCGTGGAATTGATTTTTTTCATGCCCCTGCTCATGGGGTCCGGCGGTAATGCGGGCACACAGGCCAGCACGGTTGTGATCCGCGCCATCGCCACAGGAGAGATCACGCCCGCGCTTTTTCCAAGAGTTCTGTGGAAGGAAGTGCGCGTGGGCCTGCTCGTGGGCCTGTGCATGGGTCTGCTGTCCGCGGGTCGCGCTTTTTTTCTTCCAGCGTCTTCAACGCCACATCTTCAAATCGCGCTCACCGTGGGCGGCACCATGTTCTTTGTGGTTACTATCGCCAAATGCACCGGGGCCATGCTCCCGCTTCTGTTCAAGAAATTCAATCTGGACCCGGCCCTGATGTCAAACCCCATGATCCAGAGCATCATGGACATCGTCACACTTACCTCTTACTTCATGCTCGCCAGATTCTTTCTGCCTTTCTGATTTCAAACCCCGCCCGCAATTCAGTCAAATATCACATCTCCAGGCGGATGTTAAATACAGGTTATGATAAACGAACTGGTTGAAGAGCAATTGCAGATTTGCATCCAGAAAACGCGCCGCAACGCGGATGCGCTGGATGCCTCGTTTCCGCGTTTCCCGCATGTGGCGCATCACCGCGGGTGGGATACGTCCGGGGACGAGGAATGGAAGCAGCTTGTGAACGGATACTGGACCGGCGGGTTCTGGATCGGCATGCTCTGGCTGTGCCACCATCTTACCGGCGATGACTATTTCAAGGACAACGCCAGGCGCTGGCTGCAGAAACTGAGCCCGCGCGCCGGCGCGCGCCTCATTCACGACGTCGGTTTTTTGTTTTATCCTTCGGCGGCTTTGCCCTTCGCTCTTACCCGCGAAAAGGATTTGCAGATCACGGCCAAGCGCGCGGCGTACACCATGCTGCGCCTGTTCGACAAGGGCCGGGGCTGCATTCCCATCCAGGATACCGAAGAGCATAAGGATGTGCTGGCCATTGATACCATGATGAACCTGCCCCTTTTGTGGTGGGCGGGCGCATCCGCGGACATGGCCGAAGCGCATGATATCGCGCGCCGCCACACCGAGGCCACGGCGCGCTGCCTGGTGCGCGCCGACGGGTCCACCGCGCACATCGCCCGCCTGGACCCGCAGGGAAAGGTCGTGCGCCTGGAGTCCTGGCAGGGCGAGGCCCCCGAAACCTGCTGGTCGCGCGGGCACGCCTGGGCCCTGGCCGGGGCCGCCCACGGACTGTTCTTCACAGGCGATGCGTTTTATGACAAGCTCCTGCGCACCCTGTGGCATTTTTTTGAAAAGAATTCTCCGGAGGACGGAGTACCCCACTGGGATTACAGTGATTCCGGCGGTGAGCGCGATGCCTCCGCCGCCGCTATCATCGCCCACTCCCTTCTTCTTTTATCTACCAGTTCCCAGGAGCGGGAATGGGCTGAACCGGGCCTGCGCCTGCTCCAGAACCTGGCCGAGCATTATGCGCACGGGGTGGAGCATCCCGGGCTGCTCAAAAAAGTATGCTTTCACAAGCCCGCGGGCATTGATGTGGATTGTTCATGCATGTTCGCTGATTTCTATTACATGCTCGCCCTGTGCCTGTGTGTGCCGGATTTCCGCAAACAAATCCGAAAACTCAAATAATCGCTCAAATATAGATTGCCGCCAATGATTATCCGAAACGCTGAAAACAACGATGCGCTTAAGATTCTGGACATGCAGAAGCTCGCCTATGAGTCCGAAGCGCGGCGGTATAATGATTTTGAAATTCCGCCCCTGCATGAAACCGTGAAAGCACTGCTCGCGGATATCCGCAGCAACACCGTGCTTGTGGCAGAGCGTGGAGATCACATTATCGGTGCGGTGCGTGGTTTGCTTGACGGGGACACATGCCGTGTGGGACGGCTGGCCGTGCATCCGGATGCGCAGGGCTCAGGCCTTGGCGAGCTTCTCATGCGGGAGCTTGAAGCGCAGTTTCCGCATGCCGGCCGGTTTGAATTATTCACGGGCCATTTGAGTGAAAGGAATCTGCATATCTATAGGAAGCTTGGCTATGTGGAATTCCGGAGGCAGGTTCTGCACGAGCGCCTGACCTTTGTTTTCATGGAAAAATTGATGGGATCCTAGTAGTATGTGTTTCATTGCCGAGCCATGGATATGGGTTCGCAAAATGAAAGGTGGATACACTTATGGAAAATCGCGCTGCGGGCAATTGGGGCCGGTTCGTGAAGCCCGAGATGCACACCCTACTCAAAGCGCTGCGCCTGGATGTCACGTACCACCGAGCATCCGGCGATTATATGTATTACTACAATGAAGCCGGCGAAGAGGTCAAAGTGCTGGACATGGCCGGAGGCATGGGCGCCACGGTGCTCGGGCACAATCATGCGGAAATCAAAGCCGCGCGCCTGGATGCCATGAACAATGATACGCCCATGCATGCGCAGGGTTCTTTGCGCGAAGTGAGCGGGGACCTCGCCGCCCGGCTCGATGAACTGTACCCAGGTAAAGAGCGGCGCATCACCATCTTCACAAACACAGGCACGGAAACCGTGGAATGCGCGCTCAAACACGCGGAGTTCAACCGTGTGCAAAAGCTCATGGACCTGGGCCGCCGCATCTACCGCAACTGCAGAGAGATGCGGGAATATTTCCGGCTGCACCATGATGCGCAGCTTCCGCGCGCTTACCGGGAACTGGATATCGAAACCCTCATCGGCGACATCATGGCGCAGCTCGTCACATTGCGCGAACTGCGCCCCGTGGTCATCGCCGCCGAGCGGTCCTTCCATGGCAAAACCACGAGCGCTGTGCGCATTACCGGAAACCCGGCTTACCGCGAAGCATTCGCTCTGCTCAGCGGCATCGACGTGAGATTTGTAAAATTCAATGATGCCGAAGATTTGCAAAAGACTGTGGAAAATGCATATACAGGCGTGAAATTCCTCGAGCACAGGCGCGGCGTGATCCGCGTGGTGGAAGAGAAATTCCTTAATGTGGCCGCGTTTATCATGGAGCCCGTGCAAGGGGAGGGCGGCATCCACATCGCCACCAGGAATTACATGAAATCCGTGGAAAAGCTGCGCGCCAAACATGGGTTCGAGTGGATTCTTGACGAGATTCAAACGGGCATGGGACGCACCGGCCGATTGTTCGCCCTTGAGCATTCCGGCGTGAATCCCGACAACGTGGATTATGTGCTGTTAAGCAAAGCCCTGGGCGGCGCGCAGACAAAGATCGGCGCCATGATGGTGCGCAAGTCCATTCACGACGGGCGTTTCGGCCTGCTGCACACATCCACGTTCGCCGAAGATGACGAGCCATGCCTGGTGGGGCTCAAAAGCCTGGAAATTCTTACGCGCAACAATATGCGGCTGGTGCACGGCGCCGGGGAAAAGGGGCAGTATCTGCTCGATGAACTCGGCAAGCTCAAGGATAAATATCCCACAATCATCAGGGCCGTGCGAGGGCTCGGGCTCATGGCCGCCGTGGAGTTTACGCTTTTCAGCGATAAATCATCCCTGTTTTTTAACCGGGGCGGCGCGCAGGGTGTGTTCGGCTCCCTGCTCACAGGCTATCTGTTCCACGAGCACCGCATCCGCACCACGCCTCCTTTGAATGCGCTCGTGTCGCACACACCCCACAATCTGATCCGCATTGAGCCGTCCCTGTATATATCCAAAAAGGATATCGACCGGCTTGTGCACGCCCTGGACCTGGCGTGTGAAATGGTCACCAAGTGCAATGCCTACATGTTCTCAAAATTTATTGTGAATCTGGAATCACCGGGGCACGTGGGAGAGATTGAGGATTTTTCGAGGCCCGTGCAGCCGCCTCCCAATGATTCTGCTTTCAAAAATGCGCGCCGCATGACGTTTTTGATTCATCCTCTGGATATCCACCAGGTTATGGAGGAATTCGATCCATCCATGAACCGGTTCAGCAAAGAAGTGGATCCGGAAACCGGGCTCAGCCAGCGCGAGCGCTATTGGGACATGCTCGCGCCACTCATGGAGTCGTTCGTGTATCGCGAAGTGAATGTAAAATCACCGCGCACCGGCGACAAGGTGAACGCCAAATTCATCGCATTCCTTTATACCACCAAGCAGATGAATCTCATGCGCAAAAAGAAGCCGGAAGTTATGGTGCAGGGCGTGCAAAAGGCCGTGGATCTGGCCGCGTGCCTGGGCGGCGACATCGTGGGCCTGGGCGCGTTCACATCCATCGTCACGCATAACGGCACTGTGCTGGACGACACTTTTATCCGCATCACCAGCGGCAATTCCTACACCACCGCGCTCATCTGGCAGTCCATCCTCAAAGCCGTGCAGTATATGGACATGAATCTCAACACGTGTGTGGGCGCTGTGGTGGGCGCGGCCGGCAACATCGGCAGCGTGACCGCAAGCCTGCTCAGTGAAGACATTCCAAAAGTGTATCTTATCGGACGCAGCAGGCCCGGCGTGTTGAATGATTTGCGTGAAGTTGCAAAAACCATATATTCGGACGCCGTGGACATTATTCGCGCAACCCGGCCCGAGGATCTTCGCGGCGTGCCCGCGGCCCTGGCCCAGGATCTGATCCTGCCGTACGCAGCCCTCAATACAAAGGAATTCCGTTACAAGCCCGAAGCTATTGATGATTTTATCAAGACTCATTACAAAGGGCGCGACGCCAAAATTGCGAATCTGATTAAATCCATCTTCTACCGCAGGCCCGACGAAAATATCGGGGAAAAGGTTTTTGAAGCTATTCGCATCAAGCACGTGCGCGACCCCTACCTGATACCTACAACCAACATTGAGCGCGGGCTGCGCGAAGCCGATGTTGTTGTTTCCGCAGTCAGCGCGCACACGCAGATCGTGGATACCGCGTGGATCAAGCCCGGAGCCGTGGTCAATGACGTGAGCCTGCCCCCGAGCATTTCGCTGGAGTTGTACCGGGACAGGCCTGATGTGCTCGCCATACAAGGCGGCATCGGCCATCTGCCCGAGTATCTGGATCTGGGTATTCCGGGCCTGGCCGTGGGCGCAACCCTCGGGTGCATGGCCGAAACATTCATTCTCACCATGATGAACATGATCGATAATTACAGCTTTGGAAAAATCACCCGCCAGCAGGTTGTGAAAATCTGGGAGGCGGGGCGCATCCTTGGTTTTGGGCTTGCAGCCATCAAATACAAGGACATGAAACTCACACGCGAAGTGGCCTTGCAGGTCAAAGGGAAATAATCCATTCCCGCCCGCGTGGCGGGTGATGGTTTTTGCGTTTGAAAATCATAGAGGAGATATCGCATGCATGTCATAGGCGTGATCCCGGCGCGGGGCGGAAGCAAGGGCCTGCCCGGAAAAAACATTAAACTTATCGCTGGCAAACCCATGATTCAATGGTCCATAGAAGCTGCTCTGGCGTCTGAAACCCTGGAGAGAGTGATTGTATCTACGGATGGCCCGGACATTGCCGCTGTGGCGCGCGCGGCCGGGGCCGAGGTCATCGAACGCCCGGCGGACATTTCCGGGGATACGGCGGCCATCGAGGATTCCCTGCGCCACGTTGTGCGCACACTGGAATCGCAGGGCCAGGCCATTGACGTCATGGTGCTCATGCAGGCCAATGTGCCAATCCGCAAACCCGGATTCATCGATCAGGCCGTGCGAAAACTCGAAAACTCGGATTTTACATCCGTTGTGTCTGCATGCGAAGTCAAGCAGAGGCCCGAGTGGATGAAGAAAGTGCAGGACGGATGCCTCAGCCCCTATATGGAATGCACGAGTTACCGGCGGCAGGAACTGCCGGACCTGTATGTGATCGACGGCGCCGTGGAAGCGATTCGCCGCGACGTGCTCATGGAAACAGAAGGCAAATCAGGCGTTCACATTTATTTCGGAGATCGCATGGGCTACTGTGTGCAGGAAGCCCTGTACAGCATGGACGTGGACAGCATTGATGATTTCCATATCGTGGATCCGGTGTTGGCCCGGTTGAACCGGCTGGATTAAATGCAAAACGCATTGGACGCCGTTTTGGTGCGGTTCGGAATTGCTACAGCCATTTTTTCTTTTTAAAGAAAATGAGCAGAGAAACAAATATCGTCACCATAATGCACAACAGCAATGGGTAGGCCCATGGCTTGCCCAGTTCCGGCATATTTTCGAAATTCATGCCATAGATGCCTGCCACAAATGTGAGGGGTATGAAGATGGATGCGATGATGGTCAGAACCTTCATCACTTCATTTGTTTTATTGCTGATAATGGACAGATAAAGGTTGGCCATGCTCGATAGCATGTCACGGAACGTGTCCAGGGTTTCCAGGGTTTCCGTGATGTGGTCCCGGGCGTCACGCAGGAAGATGAGTGTGGATTCCGAGAAATGGCTTATTTCGTCGCGCTCCACGCGGACGAGCACTTCCTTGAGGGGGCGGATGGATTGCCGCAGCAGGATGGTCTGCCTCTTGAGATCCCGAATTGTGTTCAGGGTTGCTTTGTCAGGGTTGTCGTCAAGTTCCGTATCAAGGGTTTCGATCTGTTCTCCGATATCGTCAAGAAGAAAGAAATAGTTGTCTATGATCGTGTCGAGTATGGCGTATGCCAGGTAGTCTGCGCCGCGGGAGCGGATGCGGCGGCTGGCCGTTCGGATACGTTCGAGCAGGGGTTCAAATACTTCAAAATGAGATTCGTGAAATGAAATCAGATAATCCGCGCCGAATGCGAAACTGACCTGTTCGGACTGGATGCACCCGTCCGGCGCGCTGCGAAAAAACAGTTTGGCCACGATGAACGCATGGGTTTCATATTCATCCAGTTTGGCGCGCTGCCCGGAATCGAGAATGTCTTCCATGGCCAGCGGGTGCAGGCCAAAGCATTTGCCAATAGATTCAATGATGCGGGCGTCGTGGATGCCCACCACGCGGATCCATGTTTTGACCGGCGTTCCCTTGAGTGGAAACACGGATTCGATTTTGTCCACGCTGTTTTCCTGAAAATAGTCTGCGTCATATTCCACGCTGCTGATTGATACATGCTCCTGTTTTTTTTCACCCTGAAATACCAGGGTTCCCGGGGGCATGCCGGCCTTGTTGTCCCGCGAACGAAACATCTGGAAAGCCGTCTCCATTTCAGTGCGGAAAAAGCCCCCGGCCTGGCGGATGTGGCGCTGCATGCTGCGTGCATTATTTGCAATAGGATTGTTCATAGGCAGATCTCCCTGCGACTCGGAGCTTTGAACGGGTGTCAATACGATTTCCTATACTTTCTCATTATGGGTGAAAAAGTTTCCTGCGGAGGGTTATTGCGTTTGGTGCAGAATATTGTTTTTGCCGTTGTCTTTGACTTTGTACATGAGGGAGTCGGCGGATTTGATCATTTCATTTACTGATGCGGGCTGCGAGGAAAACGTGACGGCGCCGATGCTGAAGGTGACGGGCCATTTATAAATCTGCATGGTAGACAGGAGTTCCTTATTGATACGGTCCAAAGCGCTGCGGCCATGTGCTGCATCCATTTCCGGAAACAGAATGGCGAATTCGTCGCCGCCGAGCCGCGCCACAGTGTCATAGGTGCGCACCGTGGATTTAATGGTTTCCACGAGTACGCACAGAAGAGTGTCTCCGACATTGTGTCCCAGGGAATCGTTCACAGTTTTAAAATTGTCGCAGTCCATGTATGCGAGGGTAAACGGTTCATTGTTGCGGTGTGCGCGTTCAAGTTCCGCTTCGGCCCGTTCCATGAATGCGCGGGAATTATACGCGCCGGTGAGGGAATCCGTACGGGCGATTTCCTGTTCTCTTTTTAGCGATTTACGCAGGGACGTGAGCATGGTGCTGGTGATTATAAAGAAACCCAGGCGCACGGAGGCGTTCCAATATGGTATGAAAACACTGGAATAAACCGAATGTGTCAGCAGATCGGAATACAGCCAGGTGGCGCCTGCGAAAAAGGATATGACCAGTCCGGAATATCGGCCTGAATACCAGGTTGTAAGAACAATAGGAATCAAATAGAAAATAGAAAAAGACAATTCCGCGCCGGTGAAATAGTCGGTCAGTCCCAGGATGCCGACAAGCAGAATTCCAAACACTGTGACCATCACCGGGTTGTAGGATGCTTTTGTCAGTTGTTTATCCATGCTTGTTTACGGCCACCAGAGCACCGGCGGCAGAGCGCCTATAGATTGTTCGGCCGGGAATGCGTTCTTGCCGTCGGCGTCCATAACCCAGATGTCGTTCATGTGTGCGAATACCAGGCGGGTTTCGTCCGGAGACCAGCCCATGCCGGTGGCGAAAACCTTGGACCCGTTAATATCGCGCGGTTCCAGCTCGCGCGCCGCGCCTGTTTCCATGTTTAGAACGGACGCAGAGTCAATGTAATGCTCGATGCTGTACACAAGCAGATATTTTCCCGAGGGGGACAGAACGGGCACTGATGACTTGATGTTTCCGATGGGCACGCGGCCTGCGCCGTCGGCTGTAGGCGCTGTGGCGTCGAACCACGTGACCCGCCCGTCGTCAAGATTGAATGATCCGAGGCACTGGCGCGCGCCGGCGCTGCTTTTGGGACATGGGTCCGCAGAAAATATCACGCGGCGGTTGGTGGCGTCCCATGTTGCTGCGAAAACGTTTTGCGCGGGCAGGGGGCGCATGAGCGTGTCATTAATGGTGTCCAGAATGATCAGTTCGTATACACCGTCCCCCATGTTTGCGAGCACGGACAGGAATTTTCTGTTCGGTGACAGAACGGGGGTGCGGAAAAATACTTTGTACGCCTGCTTCATGCGTGCTCCGTCGAGCAGTGTTTCCACAGTGCGCGTTTGCAGATTCATGACTTGGACCGCATGTCCTCCGCGCCCGGCGGCCACATACACGAGCGCCTGGCCATCGGCCGAGATCGAAGGCTGCGCGCCCTTTGCCAGGGCGCGGCCCGGGCGGTTTCCGGGTTGCATCAGGTACAGGTTTCCGTCCGCATTTGGGAATATCCAGTGGCCCTGCAGTGCGCCGCGAAGCTTATAGAGCAGTTCCCAGTCGAATTCCGCACTCGGGGGCGCCAAATATGCGTCGGCCTGGAATGCGCTGATTTGTTCTTTTATTTCAAACGACAGGGAAGGGGGAACAGGAATGGGCTGTTTGCGTGCGTTTATAGCGCCGCTTGGATTGACGTTGAGCACGGCTTCTGCGAGCGGCGCCGAAGGCGTGAGTGTTTCAAATCCGGGGAATTGCGCCATGGGATGATCCACATTGTGATCAACCCCGATTTTGATTGTTTTCACTGGTGGCGCGCCCGCATCGGGCAAATCGGGAATCGCGATGTTATTATCGCGAGCGGCCTGAATCAGGTTCTGTTTGAGTGCGAGCAGGCGCTGGTCTGAAGAATGCAGTTCCAGCGCCGTCTTGAGTGTTTGCAGGGCTTCAAACAATCTGCCGCACATGTGCTGTGCACTTATCAGGCATGCGGCGGCGTCCACGGATGCGGGTTCGGAGTCGAGCCACTGTTTGCCAAACGCCATGGCGCGCACATCCTGTCCGGAATCGCGCAGCACGGTGCAGTATGCACTGCGCACTTCGGTGTTGCCGGGATCCTTTTTGAGTACGGCTGTCACACGCGATTCAGCGGCTCTGCCGCGTCCTGCGCCGGCTTCGAGTTCTGCGAGCAGCAGGCTCGCTCTATGGTTTGTCCCATCCAGTTCCACGGAGCGTTCCGCCGCGCGCAGGGCTTTTTCGCCCTGACCCGTCTTGTGATACGCGTCTGCAAGCAATATATATGTTTTTGCGTGTTCGGGATTGAAGTGCGTGGCGCGCACGAATTCACTGATGGCTTCTTCATAGTCGTTGCGCGCCATGGCGGCGCTTCCAGCTTCAAAGTGTTCAACAAAACCATTGCCTGGTGATGATCCC
>Ga0351884_1047_pt1 | contig 39546 bp, 32 predicted proteins | sample BONcelFGM3001F15_FD_206773 | JGI IMG/M metagenome (GOLD analysis project Ga0351884, IMG submission 206773) | Enriched cells from coal bed in the Powder River Basin, Montana, United States - BONCAT cells FGM rep3 HSBNCT.FGM.300.1.F15 ...
GGATGTCCCCCTATTTCGTGTCCCCCTATTTCTGGCAATACCTCCCAAGGGTGATTATGGTATTTAATATATATAGGCATTGGCTGGCGCATGGGGATTGCCTGACGGGGATGGAATGTGGTAGGATTTTGGGTGTGGAATATCAGAGCTAAATGTGGATAACGCAGGAGTATGCGGAGAATGGGACGAAGACGGATGAGAAGGATTGTTGAGGATACTTCATGTTAACAGTAATTGCTCGATTTATTGTTAATTTGATATACAAAGTGAACGGAACAGTCAGTGCTTATGCAAAGAAGAATCCAGGTGACGACATCGTGTTTGCTGGCGCAGCAAAAGGCGTCATATACGAAATAAGTTCAGATGTTGAAAGAAGCGTGAAATGGGTTACAGCAAGACGAGCAGTATTATTACTTACAAAGCAAGCAATTATTCATGGAAATCTGAGAATTAGCCTGAAAGATGTAAAGCAAGCAGAAATAATTCTCTTCAATAGCTTCTTGACTAAAGGAATGGTTCTTCGCATTAATACGACTGATGAGAAACAACATCAATTTGGCATTACTTTCGACGAGTCTTTATTGAACCAGAAATCCCTTGAGTTAACAGTATCCAATGAAAAAGTTAAACACTCTCCGTTAAGCATTCTTGCAAGGATTTTACTTGTCGTAATTATAGTCAGAGAAATATATCTGCGATTCATTGTTTGGACAAACTAGGGACAGGCACCAATACTGTTCACTTAAGCTAAAAATAGGGACGCTTACCATTTAAATAAATTCACTCAACAGTTATTTTTTAATGTGATATAATGCATTCAGTATAACAGCAATGAACACAACGTGACATGCCGACAAAGGGGCGAAAAGGCTCATAAAACGGTAAGCGTCCCTATTTTTTTGGAGTCAGGAAATATTTGATATGGGGAATGTCGGTTAATAAATCAGAAAGGGAATCGATATGGGAAATATCGGAAAATTCATACTGGTATGCATGATGTTTATAAATATATTAATCGCTGGATGCAGAATAACGCCGAATGAGCACAACAGTATGAAGTCCACATATGAAAAAGTTAATGCGCTTATCCAAATCGAGAAATATGACGATGCAATATCCCTTTTGGAGCGTAAGTCAAATCAATCAAACGACAAGGAGTCACAAGTGCTAATAAAAGATAAAATAGCAGAAATTGAGCATATCAAACAAAATTTCAGTCGTTATCAATCGGGAAATGAGCTTTACAAATCAAAATCTTTCATCGCTGCATACGATCAATTTCAATTGATTGACAAAGACACCAAGTATTACAATTTGGCGCAAAAGAAAAAAGCGGAGAGCATTAACGCCATTGTGAGAGAAGCAAAAGCAAGCTTAAATGAAAATCAAATTTGTGTTGCGATTGGGCTAATCAACAAAGAGTCTTTGCAAAATATACATGAAATAAAGGAAATCAATAATGTTATAAATAGTGATTATTTTCAAAAATTGGACAATCAAATTGCTGAAATGATTGACAAAGGCAATGTAGACAGAGCAGCCATTTGCTTAAGCAATGCAGATAAAATAGGAATACAGAACACTTCCATTTTAAAATCCAAACTTAAATCGAAACGAGCGCAAATCGAAAATGAAGAAATCGAAAAAAGAACTAAGATATTAATGGAAAAACATATAAACAAATTAGAGAACACGATTGAGAGCAGAAAGTATTATGCAAAAAGTCTCGAAAAGAAGCTGCTATTGGAAGGATTCGACATTTATGTGAGCGTATACGGGGATTACAGTGAGATACTACTTCTTAAATATGTATTGATGTCTCGACCATTAGTTTATCAGCTAATGAGCGATACAAAGTTTGAACATGATATTAGGGAACAGGGTTTCAGCAAAATTTACTTTGATGATGAAAACGGCAATCGTTGGGTATGGAGCGTTAATGGGACAATTACGGAATTGAAATGATTTTTAGTTGCAATACCGTTCAGATAGGCACCTTTCCGAAAAAAATAGGGACGCTTACCATTTAAATAAATTCACTCAACAGTTATTTTTTAATGTGATATAATGCATTCAGTATAACAGCAATGAACACAACGTGACATGCCGACAAAGGGGCGAAAAGGCGCATAAAACGGTAAGCGTCCCTATTTTTTTTGATAGATTATAAAATCTCACTATTATTATTGACAAAACTATTATTGTTGACCATATTAGTAACATATTAATTGATTTAACTATTTTATTCATTAATTACACTCCGCTCCTGCATCAAGGCAATTCCATTTCTCAGGATGATTTCTGTCGTATTCACCTTTGAAAAGATAGTCCAAACCCACGTCCGATAAAGGCGATGCATTTCTAGTTCTATCCCTAGCATTCGACATCATTAATTGAACATTCAAAATATCTTCACTTTGAACACAGGATTTTTTTCCTCCACAAAATATATCTAGAATGGAATTACAGGGACAGATAGCGTAATTCCTATATAATATCATTTTTCATAAGCACATTTCTTGATTTTTTATGGTATCTGTCCCTGTATTTTGTACTTATGAGATTAAACAAGGTATAAATCATCAAAATTAATGCCCTCCAATGCCGAGGAAGAACCTTCTTGCGGAGCGGGTATTTCTCTCTCCTCACCTTCGCCAAATCCAAATGTATATGTATAGATTCCATCTTGATACTTTATGAACATTGGAAGAAGCGCATCTTCCATCTTTTCCTTATTAATCATTTTTGCGTCTTTTTCAAGCAACGGTTTCAGATCTACATAAAGCAACCTTGTCATCCGTTCTACTTGGCCGGCTAACCACCCCTCACGAGGTTTTTCTCCGCAAGCAGCATGATATCCGATAAATTTAAGATATGTCCTCAGCGCTGCAGGATAGTGCCGTTTAATTACGTTCGTGGCAATTTGTTCCCACATTCTTTTTTCAAACGGTTCGCGATAACCCACTTTATATTCGTATACATGAACCATTCCATGTATTAAATCTAAAACATACTGATATGTGTCAGTTGATTTTTCGAGATATGAAAGCTGTTCAAATGCTTTATACAAAGCGGCTGCGACACCCGCATTTATTGTTATTTCTGAATTGAAATCAGCTTTTAGAGTTGATTTCTCTTTCTCGACCACTAATTGGTTTAGTTCCTCTCGATATGCTAAAAAAACATAATTATGCCCCAAAAAATGGGCGATTACATGCAACGCCCAAAACTCATCTTTCATGCTATATTGGACGTTAACACCTTGTTTCTCCTCCGTAGCTATTCGATGGCATAAATCACCAAAAATATTGCTAAGATAATATAATCCATTATTTATATACCGTGGGTTGACATCACCTGTTTTCAAATATGTGATAATTGCTCGTGAAAGCGCTTCAATAAAAACCTCAATGCCTGATACATCGAGAGTTTTTCTCATTTTAAAATCTAAGGTCGGATATTCAAATAAGTCATAATTACTCAAAATCACTGGTGAATCAAAAATGCTGTCGTAGATGGAATAAGAAAGAGCGAGTCCGCCTTGTTCTAAGTGGTTATATAAAAACGAATCTTTATCGTAAAATAAATTTTGAACAATTTTGGGTATTCCAATACTGCATATGTGTCTGTTTATTTTGTGTTTCTCAACAGACAAAAGAACAAACTGGAGTGCATCTAGTCTTTTTGTTGTCAAAATCTTTACAACAGTTTTGTCGCTAAGTATTACATCAAGAATTTCCCGCGCGTATTGACTTGTTTTGGGTTGATTATTGCCGCACTGCGCTGCTGCACAGATATTGTCAAAATTGTTAAGAAGTACCTCTAAAGCAGCGTTTGTACTGGCATCGGTAGTTTTTGAAATCTCTTGAACCATTACCAAATAAAAGTTCTCAGCCGTTTTTTCTTCAAACAAGCCTTTTGGCCTTGTAGAAAAATACAACAAGGATAAGGGAGAAGCGATAAAAAAAACATACGCAGAAATCTCGTAAGTCAACGGATTATCTAAGGGGAAAGGGAAGCAGTTAAAAGAACATTCAGAAATAAGAACTCCTACAAGTGTTAACAATAGACCCATTGAACCAAGAATCCAAAAGAAATTCCTTTGCCATCGATGCCTTATTCGTAAAATAAGATCCCATTCAGGTTTGCGAAGCTGATACACAGCAAAAATCAACCCGAAAGCGGCTAGTGCGCCGCCTAAATCAAGATAGACTAGTGAATTGGTAGGTTGCATAATCTTGCTCTTCTTACAATTTTAAGATTTGTGCCAGCCGCCGTTTGTTATGCGCCTCGCGGCCCCGAAAACAGAGGATAACAGGGACAGTCACCGTTATTTGTGCGCCTTGAAATAAGGGACCGCTGCCGTTTGTTGCGCGATTCGCGACCGCGAAAACAGGGGACAGGCGCGCTGAGGAACGCGTTGCCAGTCCCTGTGTTTCGCTGCATTTTTGTCCTCATATTTTACCAACCCTGTTTTTCCAATGTTTGCATTTTACCACAGTGCTTTGCTTTTCAGCATTACTATTTTGATTTTTATTTTGAGGATGCGCGAGGTGCGGGCATCATGCCCGCAAATTTGTTGCACGAGGCGCAGTGCTGTGCGGTGCGGGCGGGACGCCCGCGCTCCCGGGGCAAGGCGGGGATTTGCAGGGGGCTGGGTGCATAGAACGGGGGGCTGTTCTTAACAGGATGGGCAGGATGGACAGGATAAGGCGCGGCATACGCCGCGCCCTGAAAAGACGTCTCCGCGACTCGGCGCCTCCGCGGTGTCCTTTATGGGTTTGTGGCGCCAGGGAGTTGTGGGTGCTGCTGAGGGAGTGTGTTTGGAACAGGATGGGCAGGATAGGCAGGATAGGCAGGATAAGGCGCGGCATACGCCGCGCCCTGAAAAGACGTCTCCGCGTTTCCGCGCCTCCGCGGTGTCCTGTTTGGGTATGTGGCGGCAGGGAGTTGGGTGCTGCTGAGGATTGTTGTTCCTAACAGGATGGGCAGGTTAGGCAGGATGTGGGGCGCTGCCGCGCCCGGAAAAGACTACTCCGCGTTTCCGCGTCTCCGCGGTGTCCTTTGCTTTGCTTCACTTTAAATAAAATCTCCCCAATATATATACCCTGAAAAAGTGTCTCATTATTGAAATCAAAAATACGATTTGCACACCCCTTTTTTGCGTAGGCGGCAAATTTTTCTGAAATTATTTCTCCCTTTATTTATGCGGATTTTCACGATTTTTAGCCAATTCGCGCGCCGCGCCATGTCCGCTTTTTAGTGTCTCATTTTTTTATACCCCACAAACAAAAGCAGGAACCAGGACAAAAGCAAAGGATAAAGGCAAATGATGACAAGATTGACGCAGAGGTACGCTGAGTACCGCAGAGGGTCGCTGAGGAAAAGCGTTTTGCATTATGGGCCGCTTGTCGGCCCATTCATAAAACAGTCTTTACCCTGTGTCCTCAGCGCGCCTCTGCGCTCCTCTGCGTTAATTCTTTGCCTTGGTTTTACGTCTTATCAGAGCCTGAAATATTGCACGAGTAAAGGATAAAGACAGATGATGAAAAGATTGACGCAGAGGTGCGCGGAGTACCGCAGAGGGTCGCTGAGGAAAAGCGTTTCATTTTATGGACCGCCTGCCGGCCCATTCATAAAACAGTCTTTACCCTGTGTCCTCCGCGCGCCTCTGCGCTCCTCTGCGTTAATTCTTTGCCTTGGTTTTACGTCTTACAAGAGCCCGAAATATTGCACGAGGAAAGGATAAAGACAGATGATGAAAAGATTGACGCAGAGGTACGCGGAGTACCGCAGAGGGTCGCTGAGGAAAAGCGTTTTGCATTATAGGCCGCTTGTCGGCCCATTCTCAGAACAGTCTTTACCCTGTGTCCTCCGCGCGACTCTGCGCGCCTCTGCGTTAATCCTTTGCCTTTGCTTTTTCTCTTTTTTACATTTCTGCGCCACATGGCGCTTCTCATATATTTATTGCCTCATCCACGCCACAAGTCCCGGACATCTCCGGGCGCGCGGGGGAGGCGGGGATACGGCCGCTACGCCGGGGATTCCGGTGCGCGGTTCTTCTGCGGCATTTAAACGCGTCCAAAGTGCGCCAGCCGCGGCGCACGCTGAATCTGTTTTGCCCCCCGGCCAATTCGATGCGATCTCCTTGCGCATGGCTTCACCCGGCGGGCCTGGGCGCCGGGGTTTTACTAAACCCCCGATTTGTGTTTTTTTTCGGGAAGGAGGTGGGCCTCACGCCGGCCTGTAATGCGGCTGGGCCGCTGTGTACGTCCGGGCGTAATAAAGTGCGCGGGTGATGACGCGTAAAACTGCCAGTGAGGCGCACCCGCAGGCACAGCGCCGAAGTAATACCCTTGATGAGACGGGCGGGCCGCAGAATTTTTGCAGCGCCGCACGCCGTTACAACTTCGACGTAGCTTTTCGACAATTCGTGAATCCGTGTCCCCGCCTCCCCGGCGTTAGGCCGTGGATGAGGAAATGCTAAGGCAAGGGCAAAGGAAAAGGAAAAGGAAAAAGAAAAGAGTCTCCGACGGCTCAAGGGAAACTTTGAAAAGTTCCCCTTGAGATTCCCTCCAAGAAATTTTTGGCGGGCAAATTCCCGACCAAAAACGGGTCGGGTATTTGCCTCATTTATGGGGAGAGGTTTGAAACGATTTGGACAGGATGAACCGGATAATGGTGCGGCGCTGCCGCGCCAGGTAAAATCTTCTCCGCGCCTCTGTGTCTCCGCGGTTTCCTTTTCTGTTTATACGGAAGGTTACCCCAAAATCAGGGATGAATGCGTAAAAAGGCCAGTAGATAAGCGGATTGGGCTTTAAAACGGCTCGAATATGTAGCTATGAATATATTAACATTAATATTTTTTATCACCTATTGACAATGGCACAATTAACGCTTATATTGTAGTAATGAAGATGCGCGTGGCCTACATTCCCAGACCTCACGAGAATAAAACTTATCGTTATCCCTTCATTGTGCAGTCCTACAGGAACGAGGAGGGTAAACCCCGCACGCGCACGATTATGAATTTGACCGCGCTGCCCGAGCATGTGGTGCGCGCGATAGATGTCGCGCTGCGCAATGGCGACACCGGCGCCGATGCTGTTTCGGCGGCCGATGTGCATTTCGATGGCGCCCTTGATTTCGGACATGTGTGGAGTGTGTGGCGGCTCATGGAGCAGCTCGGGATCGTGGATCTGCTCGATCTTCTGCCCAGGCAGCACCGGCACTCCATCGCCGCGATGATTGCCGACCGGGTCGCCAATCCATTGCCCTTCTCGAAGCGGGCGTTGCGCGACGACTTCGAGGGCGGCCCGTTGGCGCGCATTCTGGGCAACCCGGCGACCGGCGCGCTGAACGACTGGTATGAGGCGCTCGAATCGCTGCTGGCAAACCAGCCCGCAATCGAGAAGGCGCTGTTTCCCGGCGTCGGCGAGCGGGTATTCCTCTATGACATCACATCAAGCTATTTCGAGGGAACACGCTGTCCGCTCGCCGCCTTCGGCTACAACCGCGACGGAAAAAAAGGCAAAATGCAGATTGTGATCGGTCTGCTGTGCGACGCGCGGGGAAGGCCCGTGGCAGCGCAGGTGTTCGAGGGCAACACGGCGGACCAGAGCGTGGCGCTGTCGCAGGTGAGGGCGCTGCGCGAGAAGTTCGGCGTGAGAGAAATCGTGTTCGTCGGCGACCGGGGAATGATCACCAGCAAGCGCATCGAGGAACTGGGCGGCAAGAACTACGAGTGGGCAAGATACATCACGGCCATCAAGCGCTCAGACATGATGGAAATGGTGGAAGACGAAACACATCCGATACAGATAGAACTGTTCGACGAGCGCAATCTGGTCGAAGTGCGCGAGGGGAACGCCCGCCACATCCTGTGTCACAACCCCCTGCGGCGCGAACGCGACGCCGCCGTGCGGCTGCGGCTGATCGAAAAGACGGAAGAGAAACTCGAGAGCATCGAGGCCAACGTGCGCGCCGGGCGGCTGAAGAAAAAAGAGAAAATAGAAAAGCGTCTGTGGCGCTGGATCAACCGATGGGGCATGGAGCGATTCTTCACAGTCGAAGCAGGCGAAGGACAATTTTCATGGCGGCAAAACCAAGAGCAGATCGAGCGCTACAGCAGGCTCGACGGCTGCTGCGTGATCACAAGCAACATCGCCCCCGACGCCATGCAAACCGCCGAAGTCGTCGCCCGATACAAATCCCTGCAACAAGTGGAAAAAGCGTTCCGCTCAATGAAAACCGCCGACCTGTTCGTGCGCCCCATCCGCCACTGGAACGCCGACCGCGTCAAAGGCCATGTTTTTATGTGCATGCTCGCCTACCTGGTAACATGGGAGGCCCGCCGCCGGCTGTTTGAATTCCTGAAAAGAGACCCCGACACGCGCCAGTGCGACGGAAACAGCCTGCGCGAAATCTGGAAAACCCTTGCGGGCGTGAAGATTGGCGTACTGAAAATCGGGGAACAAACAATCACGCAGCTGAACCCGCTCACATCGTTTCAAAAACAACTCCTGAAAGCCCTTGGCGCACCACTGAACAAAAAGGAAATGGCGCGCCTGTCGCTAAGAATTTGACCCCGCCCCCCTGTTGTTTCCTCGCATTTTTGCCGGCTTTTACTAAACTTCCTTTTTATGATTTATTTCAATCGTTACGCGGTGCGTTGGAGTTTTCGTTCAGGCACGAAATATTATATAATTGCCGGATGGTGAAATTGAGTTAAAACGAGGATGGAAAACTGTACATAAATCAAACGGACAGGCTATAAACTGATATTGCTTCAACTTTCCCTTTGACAGTTGCCTGATATTTTTCAGCAACTTGAACGCGATCTTTGACTTTCTGGAATGTCGATTCTCCTATCAGAATCGGAATGCATTTTGATTTCGAGAGCGATTTTATTCGTGAGGCTGTATTAACCGTGTCTCCAATGATCGTATATTCCATACGGCGGATGCTTCCAATATTGCCCGCAACCACTTCTCCTGAATTGATTCCTATCGAGAATTTGAACTCCTGTTTGCCGGCCTGTCTCCATCGCGCATTAAGATCGTTCACCTTCTGGTTCAGACGCATCGCGCATTTAACTGCTCCCATTTCACAATCTGGCATGGGAAGAGGCGCGCCCCAGAAAGCCATGACATTGTCCCCGATAAACTTGTCCAGTGTCCCGTCGTATTCAAATATGATGTCGATGGCGATTGTGAAAAATTCATTCAGGGAAGCGAACAGTTCAGTTGGAGCCACGGATCTCTGCAGCTCCTTGAAATTCACGATCTCGGTGAACATCACAGTGACGTCCTGGCTTTTCCCTCCGAGTTCAAGCTTGTCGGGGTTCTTCAATATCTCTTCTGCGATACTTCTGGATACATAGGATGAAAATGTGTCTCTTATCCGTTTGTTCTGTATCTCGTGCTGAATTTTGGCCTCACGTTTCTCGATAACTTCCAGGGCATTTTCGATGGATTTTTTATACGTTGTGAGAAATAACACCTTCTCTTTGCTAAGATTCTCTTCTTTTGAGTTTACGACGGATATGATGCCCCTTGCCGCGCCCCCAAACTCAATAGGAAATATCGCAAACTGTTCCACCGCATGGTTTTCATTCGTCCCGCCCGCATAATCGAAACGCTTGTCGTTTGAAACGTTGTTACTCACGACAAAATCCCTGTTCGCAAGAATTCTGTAATAAACGTGGTCCGCCGGAGAGACTTCTTCGTCGGTTTTGTATTCTTTCAGAATGCCGTCTGGGTCCAGCAAACAGATTTCTACAGAATCGGTATTCCCTATTTCCATAAACTGGTTCTCAAGTTCCGCCAGCAGGAGTTTCGGATCGACGATTTGCTGTATGCGCCTGACTGTGTCGTGAATTTTATTAAGATGCTGGAAATTATCGCGGCTTTTCCGCTGCCTGTGTCCCACGTATATCGCAACGATCAAAGTCAACACTATAGATGTGAAATACTTCGTTCCTCCGTCAAGATGCCGCGAAGCGTATATGAGTATCACAGGCACTTGAATTACTAATAGAAGAAAAGCAGTGGTGGCGGAACCAGCGCGTCGGAAATGGATGCCCGCATAGACGACAGGAATCGCAACCAGAGGGCTCGTCCACACGCACAACGGCATGTCCCAATAATGTGCGCTCATTGATATAAAGAGGCAGAGCACGCTGGAGACAACGATGAAAAGTATTTTATTTGTGTTTTTCATCTTAAGTCTTATCCAGTGCAGTTGCTGGTTTTAATAAACCCCGGCCGTCTTCAAAAGCAGCATGACCATCGACAACAGAAATGTCGCCGCCAATGAATTCTTCAAAGCGCTGAATGAAAAGTGCATTACGGACACCGTAAGCAACGAGTTCATGACGATCCCGGCCACCGTTATGAATGGGCGCGCCACCCCAATAACCGCAAAAGAGATCATAACCGGAGCGCCGATAATGGTGAAAAGCGTCAGAAGCGCAAGGATACTCTGAAATGTGTTTGCGCCCCGCGCTTTAAGCAGGTTCCACACGCCATAACAATAGCTGGTAACGAACACGCAGGATATGAAGTTGCCTAAGAAAAAGTCGGTCATTTCGACCGGTCTGAACTCCAATTTGAAGCCGTAAACGATAAAAATGTGTATCGCATAAGCCGCGATAGTAAGGATCAAAATGGACGCATACAGGAAATCCGATAGAGAGTTGGATTTTCTCAGACCGACCTTGCCCATAAGTTTCGGCTGAGACACTATCCAACAGACTATTAGGCAAAAGCCGGGAATAAATTCAAATATTCCGACAATTGAATGGATGCCGTGGAGATATTTGTTGATCGCATAATCGTATAGAGAATATAGAGACATATAAAGGACAATGAGGTTGGCGCGGCGAATGCTGAATCCACCGATAATGTACAGACTTCCAATTATCGGAAAGAGATAGAGAAAAGGATATAGAGCCTCCTTAATCGGAATTGATATCAGGTCCCGTTTGAATAGTACCTGAACAATAGCATTTCCGATTCCATAAAATGAAATAATGAGAATAGACTGCAAAAAAATCGGTTCCCGGAACAGGTTGGTTTTTCCCCACACGTCAAAACGTTCTGTGTTGAACTTCAGTGCGGCGATCTCGGAAGAAATATCAACTTTCCCGGTACTCATGGCTTTATGCCCTCACGTCACAGATGATGCGACAAAAACAATGTAGTTCAGTGTCCACGCGAATAATATCGGCCTTGTCGATTTCGTGAAATAATAGGCCATCCCAGAAATCAAATGCACGGCGATGGCCCACGTGAATATCCCGGCAAACATCATACCTGGATCTTCAACATTGACCGCAGTGGAAACCCACCAGACAACAGTGAAAACAATGTTGAATATGATTGGAACCAGCGGTTCAAATTTCAATTCCAACAGGCGTTTCATCAAAACTCCGTATAAGATGCCCCATGCTACAAGATATTCCGGGAATACGACAAGAAATTGCATCAGATATGATTCGAAAGGGTGGAGAATGAATTTTGATTTTGTCACATTTACTGTGGCTAAATAGGTGAAGAGAGCAAAGATACTAAATGATATCAGTGCAACAATAATTTCGCGCAGGCCAAGCGGCATCCCCATATAACCAAAAGAGCGAAGAATTCCGGGTTCTGCACGAAAAAGAAGAACCAGAAAGCAAATCGCAGGGAGCATGAAAACCAGATAGACCGGAAAGCCCATTAACGCCGGGACCAACCCGAAAAGGAAAAAGACCCCGAATCCGGCATAAAGCTTCCACGATTTTAGCGATATTCCGCCAATGAGTCTCGTGGACATGGGGAAGAGAATCAAAATCAATATAAACATGGATCCGACTTCTGATTTGAAACCGGACGATAGAATGAATTTGAACAGGATGTCAATCAGCCCGGCGAGGAAGAAGATCAATGCAGAAATGCGTATGTTTTTGTCTGCGAAAAGGTTGGTCCGTTGAAAACCTTCATAAAACGATTCGGTCGCCCTGTAATTTAACAGCATCAACATTGTCCAGTCTGTATTTTGTACAGGTTCTGCATTCCGGCCGCGCCTTCCCCGGATATCAGTTCACAGCCAATGTTACCGGCGATGGCCTTATAGGTTGCATCGGTGATAATGATCCCGGCGTTCAGGCTTTTCGTCATGGATTCAATCTGAATGGCTTTTTCGACTTCCTCTCCCATGATCGTGAAATTTTTTTTTCGCTCGTCGCCGATATTGCCGATGAGCACACTGCAGGTATGCAGAGCGATGCCTGATTTGAACTGCGGGCGGTTTTCTGCCTGCCATGCGACGTTCATCAGGTCCAGTGCTCCTGACATGGCTACGGCGGCCCGCGCGGCGTTGAGGGGGTGTTCCGGATCGGGCATCGGCGCGCCCCAATAGGCGATAATGCAATCGCCCACAAATTTATCAATCGTTCCTTTGTGATCGAGGATCACATCCACCATGCGGGTGAAGTATTCGTTGAGATGACGCACGATCTCCTTTGAAGACAGTGTCGCCGATATTCTTGTGAAATCCCGCACGTCGGACACCAGAACCGTTACTTCCTGCCAGTGACCTTTCATCATTTCGGGGTTTTTAAGAACGAAGTCTGCAACGGACGTTGATACATATCGTGAAAACAATTCCTTCATCTGCTCTTCGCGGAGTTTTTCTTCCTGCCGCTCTCTTTCCTGCTCGATGTTATGCAAAGTTCCGGCTGTCGTCTCCGCAAGCATTTTCAGAACGGCATAATCGTGTTCCGTAAAGGAATCGCCATTCTTCTTGTTGCATACAAGCAGCGAGCCTAACGAGCGGCCTTTGATATCGATGGGAATGACCGCAGCTGTTTTAAGCAATTCTCCGCCGGGCAGGGACTGAAGACGCGAATCCCCCGAGACAGAGTTCGATACTATCGCCAGTCCCTCTCGCGACGAGCGGACCAGGGCGTTGTCTCCTGGAATGCTTTTCAGTGATCGGGGTTCCTTGTTGTGCGCATCAATTATCAGGATCTCGCCGCCACTGTCTTCCCTGGATCCGTCATCAATAAAAACAGCCGCGTACATTGCATCTACCATGGCGACGGATTCACAGGCAAGCCTGATTATTACATCTCGATTCTCCACCGCGCGCGCGATATTCATGATTGCGAGAGAAAGGCCGTCAATGTAGTTCTGTGTCTTGTAATCGTTGCCCAGGGTAACGCCGATATAGACGCCGAAGAAAATCATGAACAGAAGCATGACAATAATCATGGGGACGCCGTATGACATGGTGCGAATTAACGGATCGACCGGTATCAACGGCAGAAATAAAAGAACGGATATGACGCTTGCAAGAATTCCGCCGACGAGTCCGAAATATACCCCTGCCTGGAATATCGGGACCAGAATTACGTAACGGATGATATCATGTTGGGGCCAGTTGTAATAAACGGAAATGTAAATAAAAACAAAGGACACCACCAGCTCGGGAACAATAAACCAAAGCGGTTGCATCCTTTTTGAACTTGTGTTATTTGTCGATTTAATCTTATCATTCATTATGCAGATTCTAACGTTCATTCCACAAATTTGTCATGCCTATGGCAATTAATGCTTTGAATTGAGGCTGTACAGCCGCACAGCCCTCCACCCGCCAGTACATACTCAGTACATATCAATACCTCAACATAAGGGCATACAGGGGTATCATACGGAAATTCGACGAATTGCTGAAATGGGAAGGAATGTGGTACAATTCAGTTGTTAATGATGATGCTGCTGCTGCTGCTCCGGGTATAATTGAGATAAAGAACAGATTCTGCATGGGTTCAGGCTGTGGTCACAACAGGGTAAGACTTGTGGCAGTGCTCATGACATGCATGATTCTTGCTTTGGGATTTTCTGCATGTGGCGGTGGCGTCGTCTTGATCTGGGGACATACGCAATTATCTGTCCTTTTGAGTTCCGGTTTTTGTGGTGCAAGTGCTCGGCCCGGATATTGCTCAAGCCTGGTGACAAAATCATTGCTGCCGAGCGGCCACCGGCTTTGCCTGTGGTTTTCACGGGGACGCACTGCGCCTTATAAAATAAATCGCGCACAAACCGGCGGCAGGTTTTGCGCCGAGGTTCGCCCGCCGAATGGTTTGGGAAATTTTGCTGCGCCGCCGACCACGCATAAGGCCCTGGCTGCGCGCTACTTCCTGCGCACAAAATCCAGTGTCTTGTTCTTCAAATAACTCACTTGCGCGGACTCATGCATGTCGCGGTAGTCGCCGCATACCTGCACATGCACCGGCTTGAGGAACTTGAATTTCAATACATTGGGTGCGTCCAGGGCTTTTTCAAACACCAGCCACTTGGGGCCGCGCGGGAACAGCATGTTGGTGAACCGGAAAATTGTGGGCATGAGCCACAGGGCAAAATTCACGAACCGCATGTGCCCCAACCCTTTTTCACCCAGGGGATAGGGTTTGAATTTGTAACCCACATACGGAACCACGGCCGCGCCCCCGCCCTCGTAACTGCCGCGGCGCACATGCCCGTCGTTGTCCTCGATATCCACCACAAAATTTCCGCTGGTGCGCGAGAACGGGTTGATGTATTTCTGATGGATTCCATATTTAAGAACAGCCAGGATATATCCCCACAGGCCCTTGAGCTTCTGGGCATTGTAATTGAGCAGCACGGCGCCGTCGCCGCCAAAACTTACGTTATGCACCAGTTCCATGTGCCCGCCAAGGTCCACCTCAAGCAGGTGCAGGGGCTGAATGCGGTACTCGCGCTGTGCGAAACATTTCAAAGCTTCCACGTTATCGCGAAAATTTGTGAAACAGGAAATCGCATTGCCCGTGCCCCCGGCCAGAAACAAAAAATGCGGCGTATAGTCGTGCTTCTGCAGCTTGTCGCGCATCTGGAAGAACGCGTTGTAAAACAGGCGCGAGAATCCGTCTCCCCCGCTCACGGCCAGGCGCGGCGTGGCGGATTCAATGATCCGCTTCACCACATTATCCAACTCGCGGCGGTCCCCGCAGGTCTCCAATACATCGGCATCCGCACCCAGGGCGTCAGACACTTCGCTTTTAATCTTGTTCAAACCCTGCTCAGGTCCGATCTTGCCGGAAACAGTGCTGTGAATTATTTTGAAATCAAACACGAGTCCATTCCCTTTTCAATGATTGTCAGCGCGGCTGGCCGCGCGCCACTAAATCCTATCGGAATCCGCGGCCCCGTCAAGCGTAAATCCCGCAGTTGAATCAGGCGCGCATAGGCACAGCAGGCTTTTTGCCTTTGCCCCCGCCCCTATTTTTAATTCCCGGTATTGTGTTAAAGTATCTGCCATGACCGCGCCGGGCAAACAACTCACTCTCATGCAGGCCGCATGCCTTGTGGCGGGCATCGGCGTGGGCGGCGCCATCATGGCCGTGCCGTACCTGGCGTCCCTGAACGGGCTCGCGCCCCTGCTGCTGCTGCTGGTTACAGCATACGGGGCCAGCGCCGTGCTGCATCTGATGATTGTGGAGATCGTGGTGCGCGACGGACGCGGACGCCAGCTTGTGGAACTGTTTGACACCTACGTATTCCGCGGGCCCGCGGGCCCGGCGCTCACGTGGGCGTTTTTCGCCCTGCTCGTGGCCGGGCTCACCACCAACCTGGCCGCGTACATTGCCGGGGGCGGGGACCTCATCTGCAAGCTCTCGGGCCTGCCGCCGTGGGCCGGGCAGGCCGCCATGTACGCCCTGGCCGCGGGCGTGGTGTTTTTCGGGCTCAAAACCATCGGCATGAGCGAGACCGCGGGCGTGGCCGGCATCGGCATCCTGCTGTGCGTGCTCCTGGCCGCCGTGCTTTTCAAAAAAACAGCGCCGGTTCCCCTGTTCGCGGGCGGCGCGCCCCAGGCCCTGGCCCTGTTCGGCATGATCATGTTCAGCTTCGCATGCTTCTGGGCCGTGCCTCAGAGCGTGCAGGGCCTGGCGCATAATCCCAGGCTCATTCCGCGCGCGGTGCTGCTTGGCATCGGCATCAATTTCACGTTCGTGCTGGTGCTGTCCGTGACCGCCATGCTGGCGTGCCCCGATGTGGATCAGGTGGCGCTCAAGGGCATCGGCCAGGCCGTGGGCCCGTGGGCCCTGTGGCTGGGCGCCCTGTTCGGGGTGCTGGCCATGCTCACCAGTTACTGGAGCGTATCCTACGCCATGGCGGTTATCCTGCAGGAGCGCCTGGGGTGGGCCTACCGCCCTGCGTGGCTCGTGTCCACCCTGCCCTCGCTGGTGCTGGCTGTGACCGGCGTGGCCGGGTTCCTTGGTTTCCTGGAAATCACCGCGGGCGCGCTCGGGGTCATGCTGGCCGTGCTCGTGGTGCCCACACTGCGCGCATGCCGCAGGGAAAAACCCCTGGCGCCCGGCGCATTCACGCTCGGCAATGCCGGCGGCCCCGCATTTCAAATCCTCGTGATCATCGCATACATCCTCATGGCCGTGGGCGCCATGTGGCCGGTGTAACGAAATTTTTCCTTAGCCCCCTTGACTCAAGCGTTTAGCTGCTATACACTAAATTGTATGAAACAAGACGCCAAGCGCCTGCGGCTTATGAATCTGATTGAAACCCTGCTGCGCGTGACCAACAAATTCCAGGCGGAATTGAACAGGCCGCACTATTTTGAAGCTTTGAATGAAACCTTGTACCCGGCCGAGATTCACATGATTCTCACAGTGGGCAACAGAAACGGGATCACCGTCACGCAACTGGCGGATCTGGTGGGCATCACCAAAGGCGCGGTGTCGCAGACAGTTTCCAAGCTTGAGAAGAAAGGCCTTGTAAACAAGGACCAGGACCCGGACAACACGTCCCGCGTTCTCATCACCCTCACCACCAGGGGCAAAGCCGTATACTACGCACACGAGGCCAATCACGAGGAGCGGGACAAGGAAGTTCTCGACTTCCTCATCAACCTGCCGGATACCGGATTGCTGATTCTTGAGAATTTTTTCCGCCTCATGGAAACCATGGTGGACCGGCACATACACAGCGGCGATCATGGGGTTAAACAGTGAATTTTTTTTTGATTATAGTGTTTAGCAGCTAAACTTGTTAAAGGTGGTTATAGACCATGGCCGCACAAACACAGCAAACCCGCTTATCGGGGAAAAAATCATTCTGGGGCATGCGCATTGTGGACCAGAACACAGGGCGGCACATCCACGAACAAAGCTACAAGTGGTACCTGGACGGCACCCTGAGGCCGCTGCTGTTCAACCGCGCAACAATCTACGGGCCGTACGTGAAGCCAGGCATGCGCGTGCTGGACGTTGGATGCGGGGCGGGCTTCAATGCCCTTGGCATGGCGCGGCTTGTGGGCGAAACCGGACTCATCGTTGCCGCGGACATTCAGCAGGCGGCCCTTGATGAACTCGAACGGCGCGCGCGCAAACAGGACCTTTTCGATGTTGTGTATATCCACAAATGCGGCGAAACCGGGCTGGGCGTGGAAGGCCGGTACGACTTTGCCAATGCATTCTGGATGCTGCACGAAACCCCGGACGCGAAAACGTTTTTGCGAGAGCTGTTCGGACTGCTCAAACCCGGCGCGCGGCTCCTTGTCGCCGAACCCCGTTTCCACGTGTCTCCCGAACAGTTCCGCGCCGAACTGGAAGCAGCCAGGCATGCGGGATTTTCCATCGCCGCCCGGCCGCGCATCCGCATGAGCCACGCCGTGATCCTGGAACGGCCTGCCATCCCTATACGGAAAACACAAGAGCCGGCTCACCCTGCAAACAGGCTATTCGTGGCGAACTGAGGGTCGCTGGTCATATGCACGCCCAGGCGGCGCAGGCCGGCTTCATCGCCGCGGCTTGGCATGTGCGTCATATGGATATCGCAGCCGCTGAGCATTTTCAGTTGCTCCATGGCGGCCAGGGCCGCGGTGTTGGCCGTGGCTGAAATGGAGAGAGCGATAAGGGTTTCCTCGAGGTTGAGGCTCACGGACCGCTTTTGCATAATGTCGCGCTTGAGATTGGTAATGGAATCGATGATCACGGGTGTGAGCAAATGAATCTGGTCCGGGATGCCCGCCAGTGTTTTGATGGCGTTCATGACAAGGCTGGATGCGGCGTGCATGAGAGGCGAGTTTTTGCCTGTGACAATGGTTCCGTCCGGCAACTCAATGGCCGCGCCGCAGAAGATGCCGCCGTCGCCCCTGCCGGATTCCTCGGCCTCTACCGCGGCTTTGCGCGCGGGCGCCACCACGCACCGGTCCTCGGCCGAAGCGCCGATTTCCTTCATAATCAGCTCCGCGCGCTCCACGGTTTCGGCCGAGGCGTAGCCGATGGCGTATTCACACGAGTACTGGAAATAGCGGCGGATGATCTCCTGGCGCGCGGCCTCGCGCACGGCCTCGTCGTCCACCACGCCGAACCCCGCTCGGTTCACCCCCATATCCGTGGGCGAAGCGTAACACGAGCCGCCCTCCATGACACGGTCCAGGATGCGTTTCAGCACCGGGAACGCCTGGATGTCGCGGTTGTAATTCACGGATTTTTTATCGTAGGCTTCGAGGTGAAACGGATCGATCATGTTGATATCCTGCAGATCCGCGGTCGCGGCTTCGTAGGCCACGTTCACCGGGTGCTTGAGGGGCAGGTTCCAGATGGGGAAGGTTTCAAATTTGGCGTAGCCCGCATACACGCCGCGCTTGTGTTCGTGGTAAATCTGGCTGAGGCATGTGGCCAGCTTGCCGCTGTTGGGGCCCGGGCCGGTCACAACCACCAGGGGTTTTGAGGTTTCGATATACGGGTTGGCCCCATAGCCGCGGTCACTGGCGATGGTGTCCACATCCGTGGGATAGCCCTTGGTGAATGCATGGGTATACACGGAGATGCCGCGGCGCTCAAGCTTGTCCTTGAATTGCGCGGCGCCGGGCTGTTCTTCATAGCGTGTGATAACCACGGAGGTAATGCTGAGGCCCCAGTCGCCCATGTCATCAATAAGCTTCATAGCGTCGGCATCGTAAGTGATGCCGAAATCCGCACGCATCTTTTTACGCTCGATATCCCCGGCGTAAATGCACAGAATGATATCGGCCTTGTCCCTGAGTTTCTGCAAGAGGCGGATCTTCACATTGGGATCGAATCCCGGCAGCACGCGCGACGCGTGCATGTCAAAAATCAGTTTTCCGCCAAACTCCAGATACAGTTTATTGTTGAACCGCTCGATGCGGGCCAGAATCTCTTCGGTTTGCTGCGCGAGATATTTTTCATTGTCGAATCCGGTTTTGAGGGCCACGGCCGTGTTTGCTCCTTAAGTTATAATTGCAGACCATGATACTTGCTCGGGCGCCTGATGTGCAACATTAAAATGGATGTTTTTAGTATGAAAAATCCGCGGGACGAGCAACCATGTAGCCTATAAGACTACGCGAAAAACCAGCATTATTGTGGCAATATCAACTAATATAAAACACATTCAAATAAGATGATTAGACACCACGCACAATGCTTGCGTAGTCTTTTAGTTTAGGCGGCGAATTATTTAAAATTCCGCCCTCTGCCCAAGCCGCCGCGCCGCCTGCGTTGTGCACGGGATTTGAGGGCCGCATAAAAGCAAAGCCGCCCCAGGGGCGGCTTTGCGAAAACGCAATTTTCAGAAAGACCCGCAGCCGTTCGTGGAATTCGGGACGGAACAGCAGCATGGGCGGCCCGGATGGCTTGATTATTCAGCCAGCCATTTTTCTTTGAAACCGAATTCCCGGCGGTAGTCGATGAAATCCACGCGGCTGGGGTTGATTTCGTAGAACACAGCATTGCTGCTGCGCCAGTGGATAAGGCGGAACACGGTGAACTTATCGAAGAACAGGGTGCGGATGCGTTCCTTTTTCTGATCGTCGTCGACTATGGATGCGGCGCCCCAGTACTGCACGCCCTGCACGCCGCGCATGTCCAGATAGGATTCGTTGACGGTAATGGCGACTTCGGGGTTTGCCGCGATAGCCTGCACCTTGGCGGTTCCGGGAATGGAAACGATATAGAGGCGCAGTCCGAAATTCACATATTCAAGGGCGCTGGCGTGGGGCTTGCCATCGAGCACTGTGGCCAGGGTGCAGATGCTGTGCTCCTGCAGGTAGCGGCTGATTTTCTGTTCCAGATCCTCTTTTTTCATAGCGTCCTCCGGTGCGGCGATGTGTTTATTGATCTGACAACCCGGATTTATGCGGCCAGGGTTCCCGGGCCGGCCAGGGCCAGTATGTTATCATATACAAGTTGAGCAATTCTGACCACATATCACAGGCGCGGGATATGGGCTGTGCGGTGCGGGGGCCGGCACGGAGGCGCAGAATTTTCCGAAAATCAATCCAAAAAGAGCTGGGTGAGGATATCCGCGTATTCTTCGATGGTGAAGGTTTGGGTTTCCATATAGTCCGTGCGCACCCACAGGAAACAGCAGAAGATGAGGATTTTGGCCAAAACCTTTTTTGCTTTGCCTGGGCTGGGGATTCGGGGCCGGCGCGCGGCATCACAGCGCCCATGGCGTCGATGTATTTGACGAAATCGGGATTGGCGAAAATTTCGGCGAGCGGGCGCCCGGGCCGGGCCGCATCAAAAAACATGGTTTTGACGGGGTCCTCATGGGCGGCGATGTAATCGAACAGAGCGCGGACCGCGGCTTTGAAGGATTCCGGCGGCGGCTCCAGGTTCATAGGCTTACTCCAAAGTATACAGTCCGCAGGCCAGGGCAAGTTGCGATTTAGCCACTTCATAGTCGTGCTGCGACCTGGCGTGGTTGAGTTCGGCCTGGGTGAGCCCGTGGGCCGCATCGAGCACATCGAGCTGTGTGGCGTAGCCCGACCCGTAGGACAGGTCGGCGATGCGGTAGCCTTCCCGCGCCATATCCAGGATGGAACGCGACGTGTCCAGGCGCTGGCCCGCTTCCACCACATTCAGGTAGGCCTGCTCCACCTGGAGCTGAATCCCGTTTTTCAGATCCGTGCTTTTGAGATCCAGGTCCCGGACGCGCAGCCTGGCCTGGGCCACCTTGGCGCTGGCGTTGCCGTTGTCGAACACGGGCGCCTGCACGCTGAGCACGGCGCGCCACGTGTCCTGGGAGCTGAACATGGAGCCGCGGCCGCGGTAATTCCACAGGCCCGCCAGGGCCACCATGGGGCGGTCCCTGTTGAGCGACACCTGGTTCTCGGCCGCCTTCACACCCAGGTCGAGCTGCCCGAGTTCGGGCCGTTTTTCCAGAGCGGTTTGCAGGTAATAATCCAGGGGTTTGAGGTCGCAGGCTTGAAACGCATCCGCATCGGACACGGCGATGTCCCGGCCGTAGTCCAGGCCCAGTGCGTTGCTGAGCGCCTTGCGCACCAGGGTGAAATTTTTTTGAGCCGTGTTGAGATTTTCCATGGCTTTCTGCACATCGGTGTCCGCGCGGATCAAGTCCAGCTTAACGCCCAGGCCTGATTCATAGCGCTTGGTGGTGTTGCTGAGGTGCGCGCGTGCGCGCTCCAGGGCCTGTTCCTGAACAGCCACGGCCTGCGCCGCCAGGAGCGCGCCCTGGAACAGTTCCGTGACACGTGCGGTGAGGGTGATGCGGGCCAGTTCCGCGTCCAGGCGCGCGATGCCGCTGCCATGCGTGGCCGCGGAGACCGCGGCCTTCCTTTTCCCGAATGTGAACAGGGGTTTAACCAGGGTCATCTCGCCGGTCTGCTGCCATTCGGCGTTCAATTTGGACGACACGGTCATGGTCTGCGGCGTGGGGTCGGTGATGGCGAACAGGGGCGCGCCGCCGATGGTTACGGGCGCCACATTGTAATACGTGAGGGGCAGGGAAAACACACTGGAATCCTCGACGCGCTGGACCGTGCTTTTTATGGACAGGTCGAAGCCGAACGAGGATTTGACTTCGCGGATTTTGGAATCCGCGGACCGGACCTGCAAGTCCGCGCTTTGCACGGTGCGGCTGTTGTCCAGGGCCGTGCGGACAGCGCGTTTCAGGGTCAAGGGCGCGTCTTTGAGGGTGATTTCGCCGGGCATGTCCGCGGCCCGGGCCGGAGCGCCGGATGCAACGCAGACCAGGGCCAGGACAAGGGCCGGAAACAGGCGCTGCGCCAGGATTTTCAGCAAGGTGTCATTCATGGGATGGTTTCTCCGTTTCCAGGCCGGCGGGATTGCCGGAGCCGGGGTTCTGCACTTGATCGGCGGGGGCCGCAGCAGAATCGCGCCGGGTAAACAAAATATACAGCACGGGCAGCACGAACAGGGTGAGCACGCCCGACACGGCTATGCCGCCCACGGACGCCATGCCGATATCGTTGCGGAACTCGCAGCCGATGCCGGTTCCAAAAGCCAGGGGGAGCATGCCCAGAACTGCGGCCAGGGTGATCATGATCACGGGGCGGAACCGCTCGCGGCACGCCGCGATCATGGCTTGGCGCCGGGGCATGGTATTTTTCACATTGATATTGAACTGGTCCAGGATGAGAATGGCGTTGTTGACCACGATGCCAAAAAGCATGACGATGCCCATGGTCACGAAAATCGAGAAACTGTAGCCGCTGAGGAACAGGGCGCCCACCACGCCCATGAGGGCGAAGGGGATCGTGGTCAAGAGGATGAGCAGCGGCTGGGTGAAGGATTCCATGATCGCGGCCAGGGTGAGGAAGATGAGCACGATGGCGATGAGCCCGGCTTCGCCCAGGTCCCGCTGGCCTTCGTTCATGAATTCATAGGCGGCGCCGTAATTGTACTTATAGCCCAGGGGGATGATTTTGCTGTTGTCGAGTTCCGCGCTGAGCTGATTGGCCACATCGCCCAAAGCCGCGTGGGCCGCGAGATTTGCGGTCAGCTTGGAAATGCGCTGCTTGTCCTTGCGGATAATCTGCACCGGGGCCACGCTTTCCTCGATTTGCCCGATGCTGGACAGCAGTGTGGCGTGTCCGGGCGCGCCCGGGAACTGGAAGTCCTGCACCTGGCGTTTGCCTTTAATGGGATCGAATTTTACCACGATATCGTAGTTGCGGTCCCCCTGTTTAAAGGTGCCGGCGGTGATGCCTTCGAGGTTGCCGCGCAGGGCCATGCCCACGCCCGCGGCGGGCGTGTTCAGGTCCGCGAGCACGGCCCGGTTCGGGCGCACACGCAGCTCGGGCTTGCCCGCGCGCACCGTGGTGTCCACATCATCGAGCCCGGGTACTTTCATGGCGAGCTGCCGGGATTGCAGGGCCAGGGTGTCAAGCTCCTTGAGGTCGGACCCGTAGATTTCCATCTCAAGACCCGCGGCCGAACCACCGGAAAGGTTGGGTGCGGACACTGTGATGATGCAATCCGGAATACCCTTGAGCATGTTGCGCGCACCTTCCACGATTTCAAAAACCGCGCGGTCCCTCTTGGTTTTAGCGGGCAGGATCAGGAGGATTTGCGCCAGGTACACGCCTTCTGTGTTCTGCCCGACCACGCCTTCGACCTTGCCGATTGTGGTGAGCGCGTGCTGCACCTCGGGGATTTTTTCCAGGCGTTTCTGCACCTCGGCGAGGCGCTCTTCTGTCATATCAATGTTGTACCGGGTGGGGAATTCCACTTTAACCAGGATTTCCGCTTTATCGGATTCCGGGAAAAAGCCCATGCCCAGATTTTTGCCAAGGCCCATGACCAGGAAGAACCCGAACACGATCAGGGCCAGAAACGCCACGGCCACAGGGCGGCGCCTTTCGCACAAACTCAGGAACGCGATGTACACGCCCACGACCCTGTCGAACATCCAGTTCCAGGCCCTTTCCATGCGCGAAAGCAGGGAGCGCGATTCCGGGGGTGCAGGCTTGAGCAGGATGGAACATAGAATCGGGGTCAGAGTGAAAGAAATGAACAGGGACACGCCGGTCATGATGATCATGGTCAGGACCAGGGGCTTGATGAAGATCCCGATCATATTGCTCATCATGGCGATGGGGAACAGCACTACGAGGTTGGTGGCGGCGCTGGCGATAACAGCGATGGCCGCTTCTCCGGCGCCCATGCGCGAAGCATAGCGCACGCGGCCCGAGCGTTCGAGCCACTTGATCACGGCCTCAATAACCACAATGGAATTGGTCACCAGGATGCCCACGGACATGCCGATGGCTATGAGCGTGGATGAGTTCAGGGAGAAGCCCATGGCCTGGATGAAAAACAGGCCGATCACAATGGTCAGGGGCATGGTGATGCTCACGATGAGGGTTGTGCGGAAATTGTACAGGAACAGGAACAGCACCAGGGCCGTGAGCAGAACGCCCTGGGCCACATTGGTCCATGCGCTGTCCACCAGGGCTTTGGTATACACCTCGTCATCGGACACCCACACGAGCTGCATGCCCCCGGGCAGAGAGCCTTCAAGGCGGGCCATGGCCGCGCGCACATCGCGGATAACCTGCACGGCATTGGCGTCGGGTTTTTTAACCACCTTGATGGCGATTACGGGCTTGCCGTCCAGGGTGGCTTTCTGGCGCAGCTCTTTGGTGGACATCTCCACGGACGCGAAATCGCGCAGATAACTGCGCTGGCCCTTGTCGCTGGCGATCTCCAGGCCGCCGATGTCATGGATCCGGTCAAAGTCCGCGTCGAATTTCACATTGTATTCATCGCCGCCGTGGCGCAGGCGGCCGGACGGAATCGTGCCCATGCCCGCGCCCAGGGCCTGGACCGCGTTCATGCTGGACAGGCCGCGCGCCGCCAGTTTTTCGCGGTCCAGCAGCACATGCACCTCGCGCTCGGCGCCGCCGATAACCTGGGTTTCGGCCACGCCCTGGATCACGGTAATGGCGTCGCTCAACTCATTGTCCGCGAAATCGAACATTTCATCCAAAGGCGCGTCCCCGGTCAAAGCCATGATCATCACAGGCTTGGCGTTCGAGTCATATTTCAGGATCTGGGGCTCGTGCACGGCGTCGGGAAAGTCATTGCGGATCATGCCGATTTTTTCGCGCACATCCACGGCCGCCACGTCCACATCCACGCCGATTTTGAATTGCAGGAACGTGAGCACCACGTTCTCGGAACATGTGGATGTCACGTGGTGGAGCCCTTCAAGAGTCACGACCTTGTCCTCAATGCGCTTGGCCACATCCACTTCCAGCTCCTCGGGGCTGGCGCCCGGATAAACGGTCACGATAGTGATAAGGGGAAAGTCCATGGCCGGAAGGATTTCCAGGCCCATTTTGCGGTATGCATTCAAGCCCAGCAGGGACAGGCCGATGATCAGGCACAGCATGGCTATGGGCCTGCGGATGGAAGCGTTGGAAAGAAACATTATTCCGCCTCCCCGCGCACCTGGACAGGCTGCCCCTGTTCCAGGAAGTTCTGGCCCTGGATCACGATCCGGTCGCCCGGGGACACCCGGCCCTTGGCGATTTCCACCATGCCGTTCTGTTCGAGGCCTTTGACAATGGGCACAAGCTGTGCGGTTTGCTTATCGTCCACGATGAAAACCACATCGTCGGCGCCGCGGTGCTGCACACTGTTCGCGGGCGCGCCCAGGCCCTGGCGGCTGTCCAGAATCGCAGTCACATCCACCATGACGCCGGGCGCCACGCCGGATTCGGGATGCGCAATCACGCATTTAACTTCAAACGTGCGCAGCTTGGGGTTGATGGTCGGGCTTACATAGGAAACCGGCTGCGGATCCAGGTCCAGGCCGGCCACGGTCATGTTCAGCAGCGTGGTCCCGGCCTTGATGCGGGGATAATATTCCGCGGGCAGAAACGCCGAGGCTTCCAGAGCCGCGGGATCGGAAATCTGAATTACCGGAATGCCCGGCGCCGCCATCTCTCCGACCTCGGCAAATTTATAGGACACGTATCCGCTGATGGGCGCGTACACCGTGGCGTCGCGATAATCCTTCTCGGAAATCTGCAGGGCCACGGCAGCCTGCTTCTGCCGCTCCTGGGCCAGGCCGATCACACTGGCCGAATATTTTCGGGCAGCCACGAGCTGGGCGTGGCCGGTTTGCACTTTTTCCAGATCGTCCTTGCTCACCACATCCTGCTCATACAGGTTGGTGATGCGCTTAAGGTCCACTTCAGCCTTGCGCAACTGGGCATCCACCTGCTCGAGCCCGGCCCGGGCCTCGAGCACCGCGTGGCGGCCCACTTCCAGGTCCTGGCGCTTGATCTGCACCACGCTTCCCAGTTTTTCAGAATCCACACTGAACAAAGGCGTCTGGCCGGCCACCACCGGATCGCCTTCTTTCACGAAGATTGCTTCAAGGGTGCCTGGAATTTTGGCGGACACATTGGCGAAATCCCTGGCCTCAATGGAACCCTGAACCGTCACCGTATCCTGAAACAGCATGGCCTCAGCGGGTGTCACCTGCACGGGCACGGCTTTGCGCGCGGCTTGAGCCTTATCCTGGGCCGCTTGTTTTTCACCGCCGGATTTTTTTCCGGAGCAGGCCGGCGCCAGCAGCATGGCCGCGGCAAGGAACGCCATCAGGATTTTCACCGCCATGGAACGTTTGTTCATTTGCGAATCTCCGTTTCCAGCTCTTGTTTTGCACGTGATCAGCCACAACAGAGCCGCGCTCACGTTCGAGCCGGCGTGTTTTGCGATCATGCGCCTGTGATGATGTGGCCGTCCGCTCCGGGTGGGGCAGCGGACAGGGAATTATGTCAAAGGTATCTTACGCGCCCGCGTCCGGGGGGCCGGGAGCGGCGCTGATTCCTCTCAGAATCAAAGAGATAAAGGCCGAAGCGTATTTTTCGGAAAACGGCGGGCCGTCTTCGGGAAAATCGATTTCCTCTTCAAGCAGGCCCTTGACAAAAGCATTGAGCATGCGGGCCGTAAGCCGTGTGTCCACCGCACGGAAACAACCCTGGGCCATGCCCTGTTCAAGCACCTGCTCGTAAATACTGTTGAGTTCATCCCGAAACGAAATCATATATTCCTGAACAGTCTGCTGCCTGTGAAGCTTTGTGGGCCGGGCATTGATCAGAACCCGGATCTGATTCCAGTTTTCCTGGAATTCCAAAAACCCGGCCTGCATCATGCTCGAAAGTTTTTGCACGGGCGCCATATCGGGATCGGCTTCCATAATCGCCCGTATCCGCCTGATCATGGGATCCACCAGGGAGGCGATTACGGCGATAAGCAGTTCATCCTTGTTTTTGTAATAGTTGTACAGGGTGCCCGTTGCCACGCCAAGAGTTTTGGCCACGCGCGCCATGGTCAGGCCCGAATACCCGGATTCATCCAGCACCTTGAGTGTGGCGTTAAGGATCTCCGCCTTCATGGTTTCGTTCCAAATATATTTTCGCTTTTCCGAAAGCTTTTTCATGGCGCCTCGCTGATTTGTATCATTGAGGGAATTATCAGCAATTGTATTTTTCCGGTCAACCGCGGCTGTGAACATGGGCAGTCACCAAACCTCACTGGAAGGAGCGCCGCGGCGCGGCGCCGGGCCGGCGATATCCGGCAGCAGCCGGCAGATGGCCTCAAACAATTCCTTTATATCCACGGGCCTGCACACATAGCGCAGAGCCCCGCACAGAAACCCGCGAAGCCGCGCCCGCAGCGTCATGTCATTCGAGAGCATCACTATGGGAATGCTGTTGTACGACGCCCGGCCGCGGCTCAGGGTCTCGCTCAGATCGTACCCGCTGAACTCCAGAAGGTGCGTATTGGGCACCAGCAAATCCACGCCCAAATCATAAACCAGGTTCAATGATTCCATGCCGCTGTTCGTTATGGTCGCGGCTATCTTTCTCAAAATGAGCAGGGTTTTCAAAGATTCTGCAAACTCCAGATTCTGATCTGCGATAAGAACATGATGTTTACTGTTTTGAATGGTCAGCAACATTCCTCCGGTTCAAACTGCGCATGAGCAAATCCACCCTTTTTCTGCTCACTTTTCAAACCCGATGAACGGAACTTCATATCAATGAACCATTATTCATAATAGTGAATAGCAATTCATGCGTCAAGATAAATATGAAAAATCCGCGCCGAAATATTACTCGCGAGGATTATGGCGATTCGCATCCGAAATCATGTCATATCAGGAAAACAGCGGGGACAATCAGGCGTTCATAAAATGCCATTTCAATCATTTAATGAGTCGATTGACCGGCGAAAGCCGGGGGGGGGGGGATTCTCAAAAAACCCTTTTGCAAAAGGGCGCCTTGAGCTGCCTGAAACTCTTTCAACACCATGGCCGGCCCTGGCCGCAACCTATTGCTGAGGGCCGGCAAGGTCCAGCACCACTCCATATATAAGGTCAGCGATTTTGACCACCTGGGACATGCGCAGTTTGTCGGGGGTATCCTGAGGGGTGTGCGCATATTCGGTGATGCCGGCCTTGAACTCGCGAACAAGCATGACCGCGGCGCGGCCCGCGTCCCAGAAGGCTTTGTAATCACCAAATGTTTTGAGCATATCCGAACGCATGGACCACACATGCAGGTCCGGCTGCGTGCCGTGTGCGCACGTTTCAATGCGCCGCTGGAGTTTTTCCGAACGCTTATCGTAAAGGAGCATCACGCCGTCGGCGCCTGTGTCGGTTCCGATATAATCGGTAATAATCGCGGCCACGGGGCGCTGTTCCTCTTTTAATACATCATTCACATAATGTTTGCTGCCGCCCATGCCGATTTCCTCGGCCGTGAAGAACACGATGCGCACTTCTGCGCCGGGCAGGGGCGTGCGGGCCAGTTCCGCGGCCGCGGCCAGGGTGGCGGCCACGCCCGAGGCATTGTCGTCGGCGCCCGGCGCGGGCGCATCGGGGTCGTCGGTTTCATCAACAATGGAATCATAGTGCGCGCCCAGAATAATGAGGCGCGCGGCCTGCTGGTTGCTGTTGGGCAAAGTACACACGATATTGCGCATGGCTGCGCCGCGGTACGTGAATGCATCATCAAAGGCCGGGCATCCAATTTCCCCGAGCCGCGCCTTGAGGTAGTCCGCGGCGTCCCCGGCCTGGGCGCTCATGGCATGGCGCGTGCCAAACGCGGCCAGGTCCTGGATGGTGTACCGGATTTGCTGTTCGGAAATAACGGAACCTCCCTGCTCCTGCGGCCCGGCATGCGCCGATCCGTGTGAAATCCCTGATAAAAGAATTATATAAAGAAAAAACGGTGCGATGCGGCGCAGGATCTGGTTCATACCAGAGATCATGGCCCGGCCGCGGCAAATGCGCAAGCGGCGCGAAAAATTCTACGGCCGCGGCGCGGTTTCGCGGGCCATCTGCGATACAATTCAGGAATGAACCATTCAACACATCCGGAAAGAGGAGGGTTTTATCATGAAATGCACGCAATGTGGAATTGACATTAATCCTCAACATAAATTCTGCGCGGGGTGCGGCGCGCCTGTGCAGGCGGGTGCGGGCGGGTCCATGCGCAGCGCCGCGGCGCGCGTATCCGACGAGATCGACTATGTGCTGATCGGGGACGACATGCAGGCCGTGATCATCACCCTGGACCCGGGCGAGGGCGTGCGTTCCGAGGCCGGCGCCATGCTGTTCATGGATCCCGGCATCCAGATGGAAACCGGGGCCAAAGGCGGCATCTGGAAAGGCATCAAGCGCATGTTCACGGGCGAGTCCTTTTTCCAGAGCTCGTTCAACAACACCGGAACCGCGCGCGCGGACGTGGCGTTTGCAGCCCCCTACCCCGGCAAAATCATTGCCATCGACCTGGCCAGCTACCAGGAATTCATCGTGCAGAAACAAGCGTTTCTGTGCGCGGCCAATGGCGTGGACCTGGATATCGCATTCACCAAAAAACTGGGCGCGGGCTTTTTCGGCGGCGAGGGATTTATCCTCCAGCGGATCAGCGGAGACGGCTGGGCTTTCATCCACGCGGGCGGCACGATTTTCGAAAAAGATCTGGCCGCGGGCCAGAGCCTCAGGGTGGACACAGGCTGCATCGTGGGGTTTCAGCCCACGGTGCAATACGATATACAATTTGTTGGCGGATTCAAGAATACTCTGTTCGGGGGCGAAGGCCTGTTCATCGCAACACTCACGGGCCCGGGCAAAGTGTTTTTACAGACCCTGCCCTTCAGCAAACTGGCCGACCGCGTGGTGCAGGCTTCGCGGCTCGCCTCCACAAGCGGCGGGGAATCCAAAGGCGGCGTGGGCGGCATCCTGGGCGCCATCACCAGCCTGACCAGCGATTGAGCCGCGACCGGGTTGCGGCTCAGCCGCCCGGCATAGCAGCGAATCCGCAATCCGCTTCGCACGGGCGGCTAATCGCCCAACAGATACCAGCGGCCATCGATTTCCACCGCTGTGATCGTCTCTGTTTCCTCTTTGCCGTTTTCCTTTTTTGTCGTAAACGTCATTTCGCCACATGCGCTGATATTGGCTTCAACATCCATTTGTTCAAACATTTTCTTCGTGTCCTGTTTACATGCCGCGGGGTCCGCATGAATCACGGCGCAGGCTTCCAGCTTTTCCGATTTCATTTCCTGCTCCATGTCTTCGACAAACATGTCCCGTGCGGTTTGATACGGATCTTCGCTGTACTTTTCCTCGTCCGGAATTGCCATAATCATCCCGACGATGGCTTCTACCATGGGCGGGGGAAGAAGATCAAATAAGGCTGCGGCATCGCCGTGCATTCCCGCATCGCAGAGCATGTCCCCCAAAGCCTGGAGAGACGGCGCGCCGGTGTTTGCCGGCGCGCTGTGCCTTCGGTCGGAACCGGGCAGCGCACTGGAAATGGATGGCTTGTTTTTTCCTATTGAACCGTCTTTATCGGCGAAAAAAAGCACATGCGCGCCGCTGCCGATCCGCGCGGCCACCACCACGGCGTGTGCTGGAGATTCACCGGGTTCCATCGCCGACATATCAATCCGCGCGCACTGCGAAATTTTCATTTCAGCCATGATGGACTCAAGATCATCCAGGGGAAGCGCATCAACGTATTCCAGATCCATCAATCCATCCTTATGCAGCAGGATCAATTCCCGCGCCGCTCCGCAGTCCACAATCTCGGACCTGGTTTCGCAGCTTTCAAATATCAGGCTCCTCTTATCCCGGTCCTCCCGCGCGATTTCAATAATACCATCAATAAATTCCTGTTCGGATAGGCCGCCCATTTCACTATCGCTCACATTGAGCAAATCAACTCTTGCAAGAAATTCATAGAAATGCTCATTGGCCATAAGTCGAATCGTTTGCCCACCGTCACACAGGTTGCGCTCCAGTTCATTGACAGAATCCGCAAAAGACTTGCGCCCGAAATCCTGAGCGCCGCCGCCCACGCCGCTGAACGCGCGCGGCGCACTCAGCACGATTATGCAGAATACCATGCAAGTGAAAAACCGTTTCAAAATAAAGAACTCCCCTCGCGCAACGGAGCATCCAGGCTGCAGTTTGTGTACGCTGCATTATACCACAAAATCAAGCTGTGAATCCAATAAGCAACACCCTGTAAAAACAGGCCGCGCAACGTTATGCTATTGGCATTATGGAAGAAAAACTCGAACGCATAAAACAGATTGTGGAACAAGAGATGGCGTGCTCGGCGCACCGGCTGGACCATGTGCGGCGCGTGTACAAGCTGTGCGTGCGGCTTGCCGGGTCGGAACCCGTGGACCGCGACGTGCTGCGCGCCGCGGCCCTGCTGCACGACGTGGCGCGCGCGCGCGAGGACGGCGACCCCAGCGGAAATACGGACCACGCGGCCCTGGGCGCGGACATGGCCCGGGATATTCTGCAGCGCGTGGATTTCCCCCAGGATAAAATCGAATCCGTGTGCGCGTGCATCCGCACGCACCGCTTTCGCACGGGCCAGGCCCCCGAATCTCTGGAGGCGCAGATGCTGTTTGACGCGGACAAACTGGACACCATCGGCGCCGTGGGCGTGGCGCGCAGTTTCATGTGGGTGGGCCTGCACGGCGCGCGCATGCACGGCGCGCACAATGTGGACGCATACATCAAAGAAAACCTGGGAGGCGAGGCCCACGGCCGCATCCGCGACAAGAGCAAGCACACATCCCAGATCGAATATGAAACAAAGATTAAATTTCTGCCCAAACGCATGCACACGGAAAAAGCGCGCCACATGGCCGAGGAGCGCGCGGCCTATTACAAAGCCTTCCTCGACCGCCTGGACCAGGAAGTGCGCGGCATACAGTGAATGGATAAAAAGACGCTGTACACGCAAACCGGCGTCAAATTGCGGATGAGTTGCAATTAAACTGCAGGGCGGGGGCAGCGCACCCCGCCGGAACCATGTTGATTCCGGCGATTTTTCCCTCTTAAAACTCAAACATAGCGGGTAGGAGAGGTTTGATTTTGGAGTGCGGTGATTTATCGCCGCTTTTGCAATACGAGATTTATCGTGATGCACCGACGTATGCCGGGAATTAATTCCCGGCACGCAAAGCGACATTAAAATGTCGCACTCCAAAGGGGAAGCGGTTTGATTTAAGATGTTTTATTAGCTTGATTTGACGAACCCGCTAAGTTTGATTAAAAGCTTTCCATTCATCATCATTCAGGATTATCAGTTGCCTGGCTTTTTCTGGTATGATCTTTCAATCATAGAAACATCGCACCACAAAATATGTCCTGTCTCCAAACAGCAAAATCAAATCAGTCCGGTTATGCGCCAATCAGGTTGCGCTTGATGTTCACGAGAAAGTCCTGCACGTTGGTGACAATGGAAGTCACCTCGAGGCTGCCGCGGTCGCGCAGCTTGTTGACCGCAAATTCGGAGATATCCACGGTGTAGATAAATACCGGGCGCACGCGGCCGTTCACCACCTGGTAGGCGGGTGTCATGTTGCCGGTGGCGATGGCGTGGAGCTGTGTGGCCAGGCTGATCATGGTGGTGGCGCGGCGCGCGTGCGCGCGCATGGCGTCCTGGGCCGCGTATACGTTGCCGATGACTTCGGGCATGGGGCCGTCGTCGCGAATGGACCCGGCCAGAACCACGGGAACGCCCGCGCGCATGCACGCGCGCATGATGCCGCTGTCCACGGCGCCGCTGTTCAGATAGGCCTCAAGCCCGCCCGCGCCGCGCACGCGGTTGAGCACATCCAGGTGGTGATAATGCCCGCCCGGAGAAGACACCTGAGTGTAGATATCCTGGCCCAGCGCGGTTTTGAACACCGCGCCTTCCACGTCGTGCGTGGCCAGGGCGTTGCCCGCGAGCACCGCGTCCACATAGCCCGCCTCAATGAGCGCCACCATGGCGCCGCGCGAGTCCGAGTCAAACGACACGGCCGGCCCCAGCACCCACACGGTGTAGCCGTTATCCTTTTCATAGCGCAGCACATCGTAAAGGGTGTCGTAGTCGCGCGAGTAGGATGTTTCGCGGGTGCGCCCGGTGCGGAACACGAACGCCTCGCGCAGGGCCTGCTCGCCCGCGAACCCGGCCGCGTGCACGTAGATGCCCTGGCCGCCGTCTTCGGTGCGGCCCAGCACCACGGCGTCCCCTTTTTTCAGGTTGCGGAACTCCACAACATCCAGGCCCCCGCCGCGCACCACGGCCACGCAGTCCATGCGGCTCTGAGTCGCAAGCACCCACTGCCCGTTGATTCTGAAATACTCGGGATAAATGGTTGTGGCGTGAAAATTGTCCGGGGCCACGCCGTTATCAGGCGCGGGCGCAGTCACTGCATCCCGGGCCGAGGCCAGAGGCCCGGCGCTGAAATCCGGCTCAATATATTCAGGCAGTGTAAATGTCATGGTCTGGTTCCTCCCCCAGGGGGCGCGTCGGCCCCGTTGCTGTAGTATATCCCATACCCGGCGCGCCTTGTAGATTAATCCGCAACGCCGCGCGCGCCGCCGCCCGGTTCTGTGGTATAATAAAAATTCAAATCCTTTTGAGAAAACCGGTGCGTGTGAAACGAGTCGCAACCATTCAGACCGGTATTATCCTTGGCCTGCTGCTGATTCTGGCGCACATGCTGCTGGACGGGGATTACGCGGCGCAGCGCGCACCTGTGGCCATGCGCGGCGCCGGCGCAGCACCCGCGCCCCCATGGGCCGCGCCCCCGGACTGGGACCCCGACCTGGTATCCAGCCCGCATGTGCTTGAGCAAAACCTGCGCTTGCTGGGAAACGGCGCGTATAATGCCGACCCCCTTGGCGACGCATGCCTGCCCGTGGATTATTTCGAGGGCGTGCGCTACCAGGGCGTTCTGTGCGTGGCCCCGTGGGCCGGGGACAAGTTCGGGCTCTGGGCCGTGCTGCGAAGGCCCGGACGCCACGAATGGTCGCGGCCCGTTTATTTGGAGCGCGCCCTGTACCGCCCCCTGCCGCCTTCACCCATGGACAGCAAAATCCGTATCGACACCCTGTTCGGCCAAAACATGTTTCCGCATACCATCATCACAACCATCCAGGGCTCGCGCCTCACCATGGCCATGGGATACAACGCCATTGAAATCGTGGAAACGGAGCAGGCAAAACAGCCCCTTCGCTTTGAACTCAGCGGCGAGCCGCACGGACTTCAACTGGGCAGCCAGCCCCCGGCGCCGCGCTTTGAGCTGCAGCAGAAACACGACATCCTGCAGTTCGGCATCCGGCGCGTGGTGAGCGGCATGCGCGCGCACGACCTGCGCGCACACACCACAGCGGACCTGGACACGGCCCGGCGCGACACGGACGGCGACGGCCTGCCGGACCGCCTGGAACAGCGCCTGGGCCTGGACCCGCTCGGCCCGGACACGGACGCCGATCGCATCCCGGACCTTTGGGACGCCAACCCCCTGGCCCCCCTTGGGCGCACCTGTGCGCACGCCGAAATTTACAACGCCGTTTTCCAGTGGGTGCGCCAGCAGCGCCCCGCGGCCCTTTATTCGGTTATCTATGAAAACAATGAGCCGTGCAGCATGGATGATTTCGCGGGAGTAATTGTCAAAAAGCAAATCAGCTGCGAACACGCAGTGCGGTTTCACAAGCCGGAACTTGTGAGCAACACCCTGGCGTCGGTTCAGGCCGACGTGGGCGCCTGCCCCCAGAGCGCGGGCGGGTACCGGTTCCTGCTCGCGCGCGTGCGCGGCCAGTGGCGCATCATCAGCTTCGACCTCGCGTGGATCGGCTGACCCGGCTTACTTCCACATATCAACAAACGAAAGCAGTTCCTGAGTGCGCGTCTGTGTGCGGGTCGTGAGGCAGCCCGTGTATATCAGCCCGTATATGGTGCCGCCTTCGAACACCGACGCCTCGAACGCGCAATCCTTGTCGCGGAAATCAATCCACGCGCGCTGCGCGGCAACAAGCTTGTCCTTGGCTTTGGGATTGCCGCTGGCTTTGACCGCGGTCATGACTTTTTTGTATGCATCATTCAATTCCTTGTCAGCCTTGTCATATTCAATCTGCGCGCACTGCTTCATATCCACCGTGGTATTTGCGTTGTCGCAGTCCAGGCTGCCCGCGGACCGCGCAATGCCAATAACAACGAGCAACACAACCCCAATCGCAAAAAATCTCTTCATGGCGTCCCTCCGCACAATAATTTATCTTTTATGATTCAAAAATCAGGAATGGCTTCAGTGTCTCTTCATTTACCTGTGCGCCCGAGCCCAGGGCGTCTGAAACCGCGGCCACGCCGTTGTTCACAAAAATGCCGCCGTGCGCGAAATCCTGAATCATGTCCAGATGCCCGTCCAAATCGGCGTATCGCACAGCGGGTTGCGAAAGCGCAACACACGCGGCCGCGGCCATGGACACGGGCAGCTCTTCCATGCACCCTATCATAACCCCGCGCCCCAGAGACCCCGCCAGCTCGCACAGGCGCACGGCCGCGGCCACGCCCCCGCTCTTCATAAGCTTCACGCAGATATACGGCACACCGCGCCGGAACATGTCCAGGGCATCCCCGGGAGTGAGCACGGGTTCGTCCGCCATGATGGGCACAGGCGATTCCGCGCACAGCACGTTGAACAGGTCCCGGTCCTCTTTGGGACCCGGCTGTTCCAAAAATATAATGTCTCCCTTGAGCGCATGCACAACATGCAGCGCCTGATCTTCCGCATAGCCCTGATTGGCGTCCAGATGCAAAGTCAGGTCCGGCAGCGCCGCGCGGATTGCACGCACCCGTGCGATGTCCATCTCGGGATCCAGCCCGCATTTGATCTTGAGAAAGCGGAACCCCAGGCCCGCGAAACGGCGCGCATCATCGAGCGTCTTGCCCACATCCGAAATGCTGATGGTCATACATGTGGGAATGGATTTGCGCACGGGGCCGCCCAGGAAATTCAGCAGGCACACACCCGCGCGCCGCGCGGCCATGTCGTGCAGGGCCACATCCGCAGCCGCGCACGCCGCATGCGCCCCGGGCGCGGCATGCTCCAGCATGTTCAGCAACAGGGGCAGAGACAATTCCGGAGCATTCATTAGCGCGGGGATGAGGTTGCCCGTGAGCGACTCAACGGTATCCGCCACGGTTTCCCCCGTGACCCGGCTCTCCGGCGATGCGCAGCCCCAGCCCGCAACCCCGTCTTCGCTCTCCAGGCGCAGCACCACGTTTTCAACCTCGGACACATTCTTGTACGCGAGGACAAAAGGCTGTTCGAGCGGAATTATCACGCGGTACACGCGCGCCGATTTGATCTTGATTCGCACGCTCATACAAACGCCTCCGGGAATCTGACCTGCAGGGCCTTGATAAACTTATCCGGCCCGTGCCGCAGCACATCGGACGCGGGCAGCCCGTGTTCCTTTTCAAGCGCCAGGGCCGCGGCGTCCACTTCTTGGGGCGACATATTTTCATGGTTGATTCCAATGGCCACAACGGGCGCGCCGCACATGAGATCAATAATGCGCCGTTCGGTTTCAATGCCCTTCAAAAGCGCGCCCGGAAATCCGTCATATTCTTTGCGCCTGGGCGGATGCACCAGAATCACCGCATGGGGCCGCGCCGCGCCCAGGATCTCAAACCCGCCCGGAAACCCGGGGCTTGTGAGACACCCCTGGCCCTCGATAAAAATTACGCGCGGCTTTTCATTGTCCCACGCCTGCAAAATCGCGTGCTCCAACTCCCCGGCCACAAAATCATTGATGGTCGCGTCCAGCACAAACCCATAGCGCACACCCTGCATCCACGCGGTCTGGCCCGTGCCGATCATTTCGGATTTTACTCCCCGCGCATTCAGCTCCTTCATTAAAATGCGCGTGAGCGTGCGCTTGCCCACGGCCGCGTCCGTGCCCAGCACAGCCACGCGCAGGGCCTCCACCTCGCGTATCCGGCCCTCGTAGAAATGCAGGTTGCGCGGCTTCTTCACCAGGCGTACGTCCCTGATGCGCGCCCCGCCCTCCTGGGCCGCGGCCACAAGCTCCGGGTAGTCGCACAGATAATCGTGCATGCCGCTGTCCACGTTGATGCCGGCGCGCAACGCGGCTTCAAACACGCCTAACAGTCCGGGCGGCACCATGCCCCCGTCCGGGGCAATGCCCATGACCAGGAAATCCGGCTTGTTGCCGAGTTGCGCCAGAGCATCATCCAGATCGCGGAACATGGGGATGCCGCATGGAGCGCCGTCCAGCACCGCACCCGCGTCGCGGCCCGCGAATTTGCTGTCGAGCACGCCCACCACCTCATAGCGGTCCGTGCCCCGCACCAGCCCGTGCGCGGTCTTGCCCGACGACTCGTCAAAAAATCCTTCACAAAGAACCAGCGCGGTCCCGTCCATATGTTTTCTCTCCACGGCAAAATGATTAATAGCGTGTAACTAATCCCAAACAGATCAATTCATCGAAACGTTGCACAAAGCGTGTATCATGCAACAGGCCATACCGCGCCATGGGGCGCGGGGTTGCCCGCCAAAGTTTTTGGGAGGGTGCGGAAACTCTTTTTGCCAAAAAGGGTTTCCGCGCTTGCATTTTTTTCCATCTTCACGCCCCGCCCCGCTGCTTGATAAAGTCCTGAAACACATCATCATGTTCGGCAACAAACGATTCTTCAAACCCCTTGCCCTCATTGGCAACCATGTATTGCTTGGCCGCGCTCAGGGCCGCGTCCGGGGCCTGGAGGATTTGCGCGGCCGTGGCGCGCGCTTGTTCGAGAAGCTTATCTTCTTCAACCACGCGGCTCACCAGCCCGATGGCAAGGGCCTGGTCCGCACGGATATTGCGCCCGGTCAGGCACAAGTCCCGCGCCGGGCCGCTGCCCACAATCCAGCGCAGCGGCGTGTACAGAGGCGGCCCCCCGAACTTGATCTCAGGGTGCCCGAATTTCGCGGACGGCGCACAGATGCGGATATCGCACAGGCACGCAAGGTCAAAACCGCCGCCCAGGGCCGGGCCCGCCACAGCCGCTATGGTCGGCTTGGGGAAATGCCACACGTCCCGGTGATACTTTGTGGACGATTCAAAAACATCCCGCATCAAATCCGCCTGAGCAAACTCCTTGAGGTCAAACCCCGCGCAGAACACGCCCCCGGCGCCCGCGAAAATTACGGCGCCAACAGTCTTGTCGCTTTGCAGCGCAGCGAGCGCCGCGGAAATCTCCCGGCGCATATCAATGGACAGCGCGTTCTTTGCTCCGGGCCGGTTCAAAATAATAACCGCGATGCGCCCGGGGCCGGATTCCACTTTGATTGCTTTGTATTCCATCATCGACTCCTTGTGCCCTGTGCGAATCAGCCGAAAAGCTCGTCGTCGAAAGCCTTAATCACATTTTACCTGAGAATAAAACCACGGCTGCAAAATAAGATATAATTCCCACAGTCTTTTCGACAGTCCGGAACTCTGATGGCTGCGCATGTGCGCGGAACAGGCCCATGAACACGCGTTTATGGAGCGCGGCTCATGCGGCACTTTAATCATTGCGGGAGGCCTCATGAAGAAATTTGTTGCGGAAATGATTGGAACATTCATCCTGGTGCTGTTCGGATGCGGCACGGCCGTTGTGGCGGGCGGGCTGGTGGGCGTGCTGGGCATCGCCCTGGCGTTCGGGCTCGCGCTCATTGCAGCAGCCTACGGCATCGGCCCCATCAGCGGCTGCCACATCAACCCGGCCGTGACCCTGGGCGCGTTCGCCGCGGGCCGCATCAAGGCCGATGACCTGCCCTCGTACATAGCGGGCCAGTGCCTGGGCGCCATTCTTGCCGCGGGCGTGCTCCTGTTCATCGTGCGCGGACTTCCCGGCGGATACGACGCATCCGTGGCCGGCCTGGGACAAAACGGCTGGGGCGTCGGGTACATGGGCCAGTTCAATATGCTGGCCGCGGGCGCGTTTGAGGTCATCGCAACATTCATTTTCCTGGTCGTGATCCTGGGCAGCACGCAAAAAGGCGCGCCCGACCAGCTCGCGGGACTGGCCATCGGCCTCACCCTGGCCGTCATCCACATCTTCGGCATCAACATCACCGGCGTATCCGTGAACCCGGCGCGCAGCCTGGGCCCGGCCGTGTTCGTGGGCGGCAAGGCCCTCGAGCAACTGTGGCTTTTCCTGCTCGCCCCCACAGCCGGCGCCATCGCCGCGGGTTTGCTGTTCCGCTACAAGCTGCTGGAAAAATAAGGATCCGGGCATGCTGTTACCCAAAAAAGCATGCTGATTATCATGTTGTTTCAGTATGACGAAAATACTGATGGTCTCGCATTTTAAGAATCAAATGGGACCCACTGGTAACGGGTTGTTAACGGGGCGATTCGT
>Ga0351884_1048_pt1 | contig 39259 bp, 41 predicted proteins | sample BONcelFGM3001F15_FD_206773 | JGI IMG/M metagenome (GOLD analysis project Ga0351884, IMG submission 206773) | Enriched cells from coal bed in the Powder River Basin, Montana, United States - BONCAT cells FGM rep3 HSBNCT.FGM.300.1.F15 ...
CGACAGGGTTTTGTTAAGCTTTATTACCCGGCCGCCTGTGGTCACCGTATTTTTCTTAAGGTCGATGTCGCGCCATTTTAGCTCTTTGATGCCTTTTCTGTCTAATCCGAATGACACACAGAGCAAAAAGATCGTGATGTTTCTTAAGGCATTGTCTCTGCACTTATAAATATCTATGATTTTCAGTATGTTTTCTGCATTGAGATGGCTAATATCCTCTTTCTTTTTTGGCGTGGAAACGACCAAAACTTCTTCATGCGGATAGCTGAAGCTCAGGTCAATCTTCTTTTTCTTTTTATAAGCGCTGAGCATCCCAAAAATATGCGAAAAATTGTTGTGAATAGATTCTTTGGACCTGATCGGCCTTAAGCTGCTTTTGGCGTCCTGCTTGTATGCGATAAATCTTGTAAAGTCATCACTGTTTATTTCCCCAAGGCCATTGTATTGTTTTGTGCCGTCTGCATAAAAATTAAAAAACTGATACAACGTGTTTTTGACAGCCGGCCAGTTATCCTGTGAAGTCAACTCACCAAGCCATGCTCGATACTGCGCAATATCACGAAAAAACTTGGTTTTTTGTGTGGCGAAAATGTTTTCTTTATCAAGGTATCTAAAATACTTCAAGTTGTTTTTGCTCTTGTCTTTTGATTTGTATATGTCAAACCAGAAAACAACGCTTGAACTTGGCGCATCATCGGCTTTGCTCTTGTGCGGCTTGATGCTGCTATTGAGCAGTATATAATCTCTCCCGTTGGTCAGCAGGCCCCACTCGGCGCCAAAGTGCTCAATGTCGTCAACAAGCGCATCGATATATGCATTTGTCAGCTTAGTATAGATACTTTTTGTCTTGATCAGCAGCTTTTCTTCCGTGCTGATCTTGACTGCCATATCATAGCGGTTTTCATCGGCCTTTCCGTCAAAATCAAAATCCATGGCATCGTATCCGAGCTCTTTAAGCAGCACATTGCAGACGATGGAATATTTGACATCGTTCGCGGTGAGCCGCTGGTTGCCTGTCAGATGCTCATATGTCCGCCGCAGATTTTTGATCACTTTGTCCATGGCTTATCCACCCCGTTCCCTTTTGATAAACATGTTACTATGAGGTGCGCAAAAAGTAAATAAGAATCAGAATCGACATTGACGATGATATCAAAAACGTCAATGTTCATTTTAGATGGTTTTGTTGTTGCAAATTAAGGCGGTATGGCCTGCTTGCTCTTTGCTTCCGCTCAAGCTTTTATAAATATCAGTGCGATCGCGTTTGCTATCTGGTCCCGCACCTTTCTGTATACGTCAATACCGCCGCCATACGGATCCTCCACATCATAGCCCGGCTTGGAGGGAATGCCTTTTTCTCCCGCGGCATAACCTAAAAGCGTATGCATTTTATGCGTCTGCCCGGGCGCTGCGGACTTCATGGCCGCGATGTGCCCCGCTTCCATCGCAAAAATGATGTCAGCCCATTTTGCAGCTCGCGCATCAAAACGCCGCGAACGGTGCGCCGAAAGATCGATGCCCGCTTCCTTGAGCACGGCCACTGCGTTTTTCGAAGCAGGCATGCCGTCATACGCAAAAGTGCCCGCAGACGCAAACACCATGCGGCCATTATCTGCCGCAGCAGCAGCGATTTTTTCTGCCATGGGGCTTCTGCATGTATTGCCGGTACACACAAACAAAATGTTCACGGCCTGCCTCCTTACACCTTGACGATATTGTATGACGCCGCTTTGTACACCCTGTTCATCACGGCGTAGCCTATGCCCTCCTTTGGAACCGCTTCAAAATAGATGCGCGAATACTGCTGCTCATCAGCGGCACGCAGCAGCGCATACAGTTTTTTTGCGGCTTCGCCCGGATCGCCGCTTGAGCCTGTGATCACAATGTCCCTGCGTCCATAATATCTTTTGTTTTCACGCAATGCCATGACAAGCGGCTTTTCGCCCTTCTTTAAATCCTTATCATAAAGGTATTTGATGGCCTCCGCGACCGATACGGCATGGCCTTCCACAACTGTCACCATGGCCAAAGGCGCGTAATGGCGGTATTTCATGCCGGGAGCGGCCGGCGCGGCATTTGACAAAAATTCAGCGCTTGCGTTCTCAACACTGCCGATGCACTCTTCGATCATTTGCTGCGTCACCACGCCCGGGCGCAGTATCACCGGCACATCTGCTGTCAGATCTATGACTGTGGATTCAAGCCCGACGCTGCATGCGCCGCCGTCGATCACAAACAGCTCATCGCCGAAATCCTTCGCCACATGCGCCGCGGTTGTGGGGCTCGGGCTGCCGGATTTGTTCGCGCTCGGCGCAGCGAGAGGCACGCCCGCCGCGGAAATAAGGCTCAGCGCCGTGTCGCAGTCAGGCATTCTGATACCCACCGTATCAAGTCCCGCGGTGACGATAAGCGGCAGCATTCCTAGGCTTTTTACCACAAGCGTCAGCGGCCCCGGCCAAAACCTTTCAGCAAGCGCTTGAGCGCGTTCATTCATCACGCCTGTCTGCCGCGCCATCATTAGCCCGTCCACATGCACGATGAGCGGGTTGTCATCCGGCCGCCCTTTTGCAGTAAAAATGCGCGAAACTGCCTCCGCGTCAAGCGCATTGGCCGCAAGGCCGTACACCGTTTCGGTCGGCATCGCCACAAGGCCACCTTCTATTATGATGTGCGCCGCTTTTTCAATGATGTGCGCGTCCGTCATCTTCATAATCATTTGTTTATTCATTCTACAATGTGCTTATGCAAAAATCAATCGAGTGTCTCAAGCTGTATGCCGCCCGCCGCACCGCACACGCCTTGCGCCACAGCCACAGCGCCGACAACGCCGCCAATGCGCATGATCGTCTCAAGCGCACGGTCTATGTCCGCCGCCGATCTTATCTCGTTGCCCAGCCGTGTGGCACACGCGTCCGCAAGACACGCATCCTTCGAAACCACCACCGCAGCGTCCGCCTTGCCAAAGCTGAATGAATGCCCGACCGTGCCTGCCGATGTGCACACAGCGAGCGGCGCTTCGCGCGTATCTGCCACTATGCCGATTTTTAAGCTCAAAGGGCTTTTGCCTGCATATACGGCAATTGTTTTCACCGTTTCGGTTTTTAGAAAAATGTCTCCGCCGTTTTCCACGATCACCTGTTGCGCATCTTTGAGCAAAACATGACCGACATGCGCCGCAAACGCGCCCGCAACGGCCGCCATAGGCCCCACACCGGCTGCTTGTGCCGCAAAGCACATGCTTCGGACAACTTTTGGCGCTGCTTTTCCCGCCGCAACCGGCTCCAAGCTTTCTGCAAACGCAGGATTCTCTGCCATGTACTTTTCCAGCTGCCCGTACAACTCTTTGACGGCTTCAAGCGCTTGTTTCTCCATCTTTTTTTCCGCACAAATGAAAAGCTCGGTCTGCCTGTACTGCGTTTGCCAGCAAGCAAGCTCCGAGGCAATCAAGCGGCGGTATATGTTTCTGTCTGAAAAATCAAAGAAGGACTTCGTCAAAGCTTTTAATAGCCCGCGCCGGGCAGGCTTTCACACAATGTCCGCAGAGCAGGCATTTTTCCATATCGAATTCGAGCTCCCACGTTTGCTTGTTCATCACAAGCGCGCCCGAAGGACAGACGGAAGTGCAGGCACCGCAATGCATGCATTTTTCTTCGTAGCGTATCACACTGTCTTTGTATATCTTTACGGCGATGTCCTGCTGCTCCAAAAAATCAAGGCTTTTCTGTATGTCTGCTTCGCTGCCCGTAAGTTCAAGTATGATGTTGCCCATTTTTCCGGGTGAGATCCTTGCTTTTAATATGTTCAAATCAACGCCGAACCGCACAAGCTTTGCGACGAAAGGTTTGTCTGTTTTCTCGGGCGGAAATTCAAGCCCAACTTTTATGCGCGTCGTCTCCATCATTTCTCCTCTTTGGCGTTAAGTCCGTTGAATCTGTCCCTGAACGGCAGCGCTGCCACAGCCTGCGTCATCATAAATGAACCGTCAAGCAATTTCCCGCGCAGTTCCCCGGCGATCAGCCGCGCCTTATAGAGGCTGGAAAGCGGAGCCGTCCGTACTTTTTTGCCGCCGATCTCCACTTCTCCGGAACGCAGTTGCGCGTATGAGACACGGCAAAGCGCCGGCCTTGACCGTGTGCTGATGCCGTAGTCGTACACACAGGTATAAAGACGTTCATCAGGTACCGCGATATCCGCCATCATATCCTCATCTATCACAGGCAGCGGCACACCGATACCGACATACAAAGACGGGCCGTAGCCGTCAAACGTGGCGGCTTTGATGTATTCGCTTTTCATGCCTTTTAAATCGCCCATCACCGCAAGTGTATAACCGGCGTATTGCACATCGCCGTTTTCGAGCTGCTCAGCTTTGTTGACAGCCTGCGTGCCTTCAAAAACCACATAACCTTCTCCGCCGCAGAGCAGTATGCGCGTGCCGATGCCGATAGTGCGCAGATGCGGGTCTTTAAGCAGCGGCGAAAGCGCACCCGCCGTGGAATAGGTGATGTTTCCTGTGTGGGGCAGCAGCGTTCCCATATATGTGCGCTTTGTTTTGCTTGTTGTGTTGGTCGCCGCGGCATAGTTTTGGTACGCGTTGCGCGGATTAAAAAGATACGCCTGATTAAGCTCGCCAAGTGTTAACTTCGTATGTATGCTTTGGCGCGCATAGCAGTCTGTACCTGCCGAATACGCGCACAGCTCAATTGGCCTGCCCGCGACAAGGTCTTCGATCACATGCGCACCGCCGTATTCTATGCCTGTTGTTTTGCCGGGCTGCGTCGCGCCGATATACGTATCCACAGCCGCAAGCCCGCCGTAGGCTTCCACGCCGTTCAAAGTGATCTCGCTCATGCGGATAGGCGGCTCCGAATGCCCGAAGTTGAGCATCGCGCCCGAAGAGCACATAGCACCGAATGTCGCAGCAGTCACCACATCGATTTTTTTGGCGCACGCGGCAACGCCCTGCTCTTTCGCCATGGCCACGGCTTCCTCAGCCGTAAATACGACGGCTTTGCCTTTTTTGAGTTTTTCGTTGATTTCCGCTATCGTTTTTGCCACTTGCAGCCTCCGTGCACATCATTTCCGCGGCAAAAAACCGCGGATCACAGCCAAAATACTATTTATGTATTTTACTACTTTTCACAGCGCGGTACAACCGAAAAAAATTGGCCGGCTGTGATTCCAATTAGATTTGCTATTATGCCTGCGCACAGCTATAATAGCTTGGATAACAAAACAAGCGAGGCAATTATGAAACTCGGCATCGTCGGCCTGCCCAACGTGGGCAAATCATCGCTGTTCAACGCATTGACGTGCGCGGGCGCAGCAAGTGAAAACTATCCGTTCTGCACCATTGAACCCAATGTGGGCATCGTGTCCGTGCCAGATAAACGCATGGACTTTCTTAAAAAGCTTTACAACCCGGCAAAATACACGCCTGCCGTGATCGAATTCGTAGACATTGCGGGGCTGGTTAAGGGCGCAAGCCGTGGAGAAGGGCTGGGCAACCGCTTCCTCTCGCACATCCGCGAGGTGGACGCCGTTCTGCATGTGGTGCGCTGCTTTCAAAACGACGATGTGGCTCATGTGGACGGCAGCATCGGCAGCGCGCGCGATGCCGAGACCATCAATTTTGAGCTGATATTTGCCGACATCGAGACCGTTGAAAAGCGGCTGCTGCGCTCCGAGAAGATGATCAAGACGGGCGATAAAAAATATGTGTTTGAATGCGATACGCTTTTGAAAATAAAAAGCGCGCTGGAGTCGGGCACATTTGCCGCCGCCATTGATTTGAGCGATGCAGAGCAAGCTCTTTTAGGCGAACTTTTCTTGCTGACCGCCAAACCGGTGCTCTATGCCGCAAATATTTCGGAAGAAGATGCCACATCTGCCGACTTATACGCGCTCCCACAGGTGGCCGCGCTGTGCGGTTTGGCACAAAAGCAGGGCGCGCAGGTGATGGCAGTATGCGCGCGGCTAGAAGAAGAGATCTCCGCATTGCCCGAGAGCGAGCGCCAGGCGTTTCTTCGTGAACTGGGCGTTGCGCAGAGTGCGCTTGATTTGCTGGTACAAAAAAGCTACAAGCTTTTGGGCCTCATCAGCTTTTTAACGGCTGGTGAAAAGGAGGTGCGCGCATGGACGATCACACAGGGTACAAAAGCGCCAAGAGCGGCAGGCAAGATCCACACCGATTTTGAACGCGGCTTCATACGTGCGGAGATCGTTGCTTTCGATGACCTGCAAACCTGCGGCGATATGGCTGCGGCGCGCGCACGCGGCCTGGTGCGTCAGGAGGGCAAGGACTATGTGATGCGCGACGGTGACGTAACGCTGTTTAAATTCAACGTATAATTCCAAATGGATGCTTTTAAGATAAAAGAAAAACCCCCTTTGTCGGGGCTTTTTTAATTGGCTTTGTGCTTTTTTATTCTGAATCCTGCATAATCTTGATGCTTTCTATCACCTGAGGCTCAAGCGGCCTGTCGGAAGCGTCCGTTTGCTGCGCGGCGATCGCATCCACCACGTCCATGCCGTCTGTCACGTGCCCGAAAGCGGCATACTGCCCGTCAAGAAAGCATGCATCGGCATGCGTGATAAAAAACTGGGAACCCGCCGTGTCAAAACCGGACGAACGCGCCATGGAGATCACGCCTCTTTGATGGCTGATTGAGTTATCTACACCGTTGGCAGAAAATTCACCCTTGATGGAATATCCGGGCCCGCCCGTACCGCTGCCTTTTGGGCATCCGCCTTGTATCATAAACCCGCTGATCACGCGGTGAAACAAAAGCCCGTCGTAAAAACCTTCCTTAGCAAGCTTTTTGAAATTAGCGCACGTGATAGGCGCCTGTTTTTCATCCAGCGCCAGGCTGATGCTGCCGCCGCCGCTCATTGTGATTGTAACCATATGACCTCCGTTGTCTACTCTTTAGAAAATGTGCGCGTCCTTATAGCGCCTTTGATACGGCTTATTTGCGCAACTGTATCCGCAGAAACCGCATCGTCGATGTTGATGACCGTATACGCGTAATCGCCTTTGGATTTGTTGACCATATCGGTGATGTTCGCGCCGGATTCTGCGAGCAGTGCCGTGATCTGCCCCACCATGCCCGAAATATTCTGGTGTATGACCGCAATACGGAATTTCCCCGTAAACGGAAGCACTGCGTTGGGATAGTTGACCGAATTGACGATCTTGCCCGTTTCCAGATAGTCCTTAAGCTGGCGGGCTGCCATACGAGCGCAGTTTTCCTCAGCCTCGGGCGTTGAGGCGCCAAGGTGAGGTATGCAGATGGCGTATTTGTTTCCAAGCAGCAGATCATTGGGGAAGTCCGTGACATAGCGCGCTATTTTTCCGCTCTTAAACGCCGCAAACAGCGCATCGTATTCAACAAGTTCGTTACGCGCAAAATTCAGCAGCACCAAACCGTCCTTCATTTTGGCAGTCTCAGCAGCGCCGATATAGCTTTTTGTGTTCTCAAGCAGCGGTATGTGCAGCGTTAAGTAGTCGGCATGCTTCAGTACTGCGTCTAAGTCGTGTGCACGCTCCACAGCATGATCAAGCCCCCATGCCGATTCAACAGAAATATAAGGGTCATACCCGACCACATTCATGCCGAGCGCCCTTGCGGCATTGGCCACCATCACGCCGATTGCGCCCAGCCCGACAACGCCAAGCGTTTTGCCTTCGATCTCAGGGCCGACAAACTGCTGTTTTCCCTGCTCAACGAGTGGCAGCACATCCTCACCCTTGCCTATGAGCGTCTGCACCCAGGTTGTGGCTTCTATGATGTTCCGGCTCGCAATCAGTATACCCGCAATGACAAGCTCTTTGACGCCGTTGGCATTCGCGCCGGGCGTATTGAAAACCACGATGCCTTTTTCCGCGCATTCGCTGCAGGGTATGTTATTGACGCCCGCCCCTGCCCGCGCTATCGCCAGCAAGGTTTCGGGGAACTCATCACAATAACACTTCGCACTGCGCACCAAGATTCCGTCATAATCGCCGACTCCCTCGTCAACCTGATATTTGTCCGGTGTCAGATATTTATAGATGGCATCGGAAATGGCATTCATTTTTTTGATCTTATACATGCTGTCCTCCGTTAAGCTTTTTTCTCAAACTGCTTCATGACTTCTATAAGGGTATTGATACCTTCAACGGGCATGGCGTTGTAGATGCTTGCGCGCATGCCTCCGACGCTCCGGTGGCCTTTTATATTGACGATGCCCTGCGCCTTGGCCTCGGCCACAAATTTTTTGTCAAGCTCAGCATCGCCCGTCACAAAAGTCACATTCATCAGCGATCTGTCCTTTTTTTCTGCCGTCGGCTTGAACAGCGCGGAGCTGTCAAGATAATCATAAAGCAGTGCCGCTTTCTTTTTATTGTAGGCCTCGATCGCCTCAATGCCGCCGTTTTTAATAAGATGCGCAAAAACGAGCCCTGCAATATAGATTGCATAGGTGGGCGGCGTGTTATACATTGAACCGTTTTCGGCCTGTACTTTGTAATCGAGCATCGCCGATGTGTTTTTGGGCGCTTTGCCCAAAAGGTCATCGCGGATGATGACCACCGTCAGCCCGGCCGGGCCTATATTTTTCTGAGCTCCCGCGTAAATCAGCCCGTAGTCACGCACGCTGATTTTCTCAGACAGTATGCTTGATGACATGTCCGACACGATCGGCAGTCCGTTCGTGTCCGGCAACTTTGAATAACGCGTGCCGTATATGGTGTTGTTCTGCGTGATATGTACATAATCCGCGGATGCGCTGAACATATCTTTTGTCATGTTTGGTATATACGAGAACATCTTGTCTTCGGATGACGCCGGGATCAGGACTTCGCCGACTTTTTTTGCTTCCTCAATGGCTTTTTTCGCAAAGGCGCCCGTCTTGATGTAATACGCGCGGCCATGCGTTGTCATCAGGTTGATGGGCACCATTGAAAACTGCAGTGAAGCGCCGCCCTGTAAAAACAGCACACGGTAATCATCCGGTATGGACATAAGCTGTCTTAAGTCCATTTCGGCCTTTTCGATGATGGCCTCGTAATCGGCAGAGCGGTGGCTCATCTCCATGACGGACATGCCGCTCTCGCCATAAAAAACAAGCTCGCGCTGCGCCTGCTTTAATACAGCTTCGGGCAAACATGCCGGCCCTGCAGAAAAATTGAAAATTTTCATCCTTGCCTCCTGTCAATATATAAAGCAACAATGTTTGTTACTTTGTTAATTTTATCACAATGTTTTTTCATCATTATATGCCCGCCCATGCCCAAATGCAAGCTTTTTTGCGAAGAACTTTTCCTGCGTCCGCCGCAATATAAGCCCTTTGCCAATACAAAAAGAGTATAATACATCTGTCTTCGCTTGTATACTGCATTGTGTGATGGTTTTGGCTTGACAACGTTTTTGGCTTGCCATATAATCACCATATTATAAAAATAGGCGCTTTGAGCGTCTTGTTTGGCAAATTGGCTGGTATAATACCGTTTTAAAAGCACATATTATCTTAACGAACGATACTCTTTGGAGGATAACCATGACAAACGAGCAGGTCATACTCACGAAAGACGGTTTGCTGGAGAAGCAGGAAAAGCTTGATTATTTGAAAACCGTGCGAAGAGCGGAGATTTCCGAGCAGATCAAGGAGGCGCGGGCTTTCGGCGATCTTTCCGAAAATGCTGAATATGATGAAGCAAAAAACGAGCAGGCGCGTGTCGAAACCGAGATTGCGCGGCTAGAGAAACTGCTTCGCAATGCCGTGGTCGTTGAAGAGACCGAAGTGGACACATCGGTTGTGGGTATCGGCACCTCAGTGCGCATACTCGATATGGAATACAACGAAGAAGAAGTTTATTCTATTGTCGGCTCTGTCGAAGCTGATGCAGATAAAAAGCGCATTTCCAACGAATCGCCCGTAGGCGCAGCGCTGATGGGCAAGAAAGTCGGCGAAACGGCAGAGGTCTCAACGCCGGCCGGCACGTTTTCACTCAAAGTCATCGATATAAACAAGCTGGGACAGGCATGATGGATACGCCGATAGAAAACATCAGCGAAGTGATTCGCGTCAGGCGGGAAAAGCTTGACGAACTTCGTGCACAAGGGCAGGATCCCTTTTTGCTTTCGCGTTTTGATAAAACGCACAGCTCTAAAGACGTGCTCTTTCATTTCGATGCGCTCGAAGGGCAATCCGTGTGCCTCGCTGGGCGGCTGATGAGCAAGCGTGTGATGGGCAAAGCCAGCTTCTCACACATCCAGGATTTTGAAGGCCAGATACAGCTTTACGTGCGCCGCGATGTTCTGGGAGAAGAGGCTTACGCCGCATACAAAAAAACCGACATCGGCGATATCGTGGGCGTTAATGGCGAAGTTTTCAAAACCAACGCGGGCGAAATATCGATAAAGGCCCATAGTATCACGCTGCTTGCCAAATCGCTGCTGCCGCTGCCCGAAAAGTTCCACGGCCTGCGCGATACCGATCTTAGATACCGCCAGCGCTATGTTGATCTGATTGTCAATCCCGAAGTCAAACAAACTTTCTTGGCGCGTACCAAAATCATCATGTACATACGCGAATATCTTGACAATCTTGGCTACATTGAAGTGGAGACCCCCATACTCATGGGCGAGGCGGGCGGCGCAGCTGCAAGGCCGTTTGAGACGCACCACAACACGCTCGATCTTGATATGTACCTGCGCATCGCGACAGAGCTGCACTTAAAGCGGCTGATCGTGGGCGGATTTGAAAAAGTATATGAGCTTGGGCGCGTATTCCGCAACGAGGGTATGTCCGTCAAGCACAATCCCGAATTCACCACCATAGAGCTTTACCAGGCCTACGCCAACATGGAAGACATGATGACGCTATGCGAAAACCTTTTCTATCACTGCGCGGACAAGCTTTTAGGCACCGGCAAAGCCGTCTATCAGGGCACCGAAGTGAATCTTAAGCCGCCGTGGCGCAGGCTTTCGATGCTTGAAGCCGTCAAGCAGTACACCGGCGCAGATTTTTCAACATGCACCGATGCACAGGCGATGGAAATAGCCAAAACCCTCGGCATTGCACCCGAAAAACCCAAGACGCGCGGTGAGCTGCTTTATTCTGCTTTTGAAGCTTTCGTGGAGGACAAGCTTACCGAGCCCACGTTCATCACAGGCTATCCGGTGGAAGTTTCTCCGCTGGCCAAAAAGATGCCGGACGCGCCGTGGCTCACCGAGCGTTTCGAGCTTTTTATCACAGCGCGCGAGCTAGCCAATGCATTCTCCGAACTCAACGACCCCTCCGATCAGCGCGAACGCTTTTTAGAGCAGGCAAAGCAGCGGGCAGCGGGCGACGAAGAAGCGCACGTGATGGATGAGGATTTCATCAATGCGCTCGAATACGGCATGCCGCCCACCGGCGGCATGGGCATAGGCATCGACCGCATGGTGATGCTTTTGACCGACAGCGCCTCCATCCGTGACGTCATACTGTTCCCGACGATGAAACCCAAAGAGTAAACGGGCCAAACATTTGGCTCTTTATATATTTTTAAAGGCGCCCGGGCGACAAATATCGTCCGGGCGTTTTATCAATAATACCGATTTATGCGTATCATTTAAAATGCTTGTATACACAGAAATGAGCATCACAAGAGAATCGATCTTTAAGTAAGATGAGAAGCGTAAAATCTTCAAGAAAGCATAGTATTCACAAGAATAATATTATATAATTCATGTGCATTTGCTGACTTTTTGTGAATCTGCGGTTAACGAAAAGTTTTAGCAGATATTTAATTTGGGTGTAATCTCTTACACTCCGAGGAGGACAATCAGTGAAAAAAATGATCTCCCTGCTGCTGGCTGCACTGCTGCTCGGCATGCTTTTCGCGGGATGCGGCAGCCCCGGCGCTGTACCGTCATCAAATGACGATGTTGACTCCGGTGCTTTGCTGCCAACAGAAGACAAGACACCAGTTGATGAACAATCCAATGGATCTTTTCGCGATAATGCTTTAGGCACAAACATCTCTGTTGCCGATTCTTACACCGCATATCTTGACGCAAAGAATGCGCTGGTTGGCAGAATGGCAGACGGCTTGTCTAATAACCCGGATACGGCATTCTCGGCTCTGTCGTTGCTGGGTGTAACGATGGCGGATCTCGCTCTGATGCCGGTGAGCTTGTTTGGCCTTGGCCAGGTTTCTATGGAGGCCGGTCTTGGTTTCTTTGGCGCAACCGGTGTGAAGTATACTGAGAGCGGCAATAGCTATACTGTTTCATATGCTGACAAAGACGGTATCCAATACGACTTTACCGGCACATACGATGCGGCAGCCGATGCCCTTAACTGTACCGCAAAAATGAACGGCGCAGAGAACATCTATTTCGAATACCGTAAAACATCGTTTGGCTATGTCGGGCAGTATTACTTTATCAATGAAGACGGCACCAACAACCTGTATCAGCTCGCTGTGAAAGGCGAGGACGGCACGCTTGGCTTATCCGCTGTTTCCGGCCAGCCCACACAGTTGAGCGACGGCGAATCTGCCGATTTTCCGAAAGCCTGCCCCGAATGGTACAGCCTTGACGGCAATAGCATCACAGGCGTCACTTCGGACGGCACGCAGCTTAACTTTGCGTATACACCTACGGCAACAGAATAATTGCCCAAGATAAGAAAGCCAGATCAACGGCATTTTTTTGCTGTCAATCAGAACAGAGGCAACGCCGCAGAGTTCCCCCTCTGTTCTTTTTTATCAGAGCTGCTCAAACTATTTCCTTGACTCTGCCCACTTCACCGCCCTTGAGCATCACCTTGATGCCGTGCGGATGAGACGGCGAATTTGTCAGTATCTTTATGACGATGCCTTCCGTGAGCTGTCCGTTTCTTTGATGCTGTTTTTGCACGATACGCACAGCTGCGCCGATTTTAATGCCGCTTCTTTTTGTTCCGTCCATGTTCAACCCTTTCAAAGTGTGTGTACCCTATCTTAACACCATTTAAAGAATTCTGGCCATTGAAGGCCTCTTCATTTGCACGTATAATGCAATTATAACATCTGGGAGGTAGCTTATGTTCTGCGACCAGTGCGGCCAAAGGCTTGAACTGCTAAACAATTTCTGTTCCCGCTGCGGAAACAAAATAAAACCGGTTGCCCCTTCGCCCTCCGTACCTGTGCCAACACATCCGCAACCCGCGCCCCCGCAGTCTCCGCAGCCTGCGCCGCAGCCATACGCGCCGCCTGTGCAGCCGCCGATATATCAGCCGGCGGACGATGAGACGGCTGTCTTTGTGCTGAGCGCCACGCGCAAGCTGTCCGCACTCAAGGCCGTGGCCTGCAATGTGGTGTTTTTGCGTGGCTGTGTGGTGCTGGCGCATCTTAAACCCGCGCTGCAAAAAGCTGAAAGCGCGCGCATATCACAGGAGATCAAAGCATCAGGCAAAGGCTTTTTTAAGGGCAGCGCAGAAATGATGCGCTTCTGGGCGAACTATGCCCAACAATACTATACCATGCCCGTAAACGCCATACTCGCACAGGATGCTTCGAATACGGCGCTGCCTTATGCGGCTATTGATGCGGTCTATTTCAAGGGCTATTCCGAAACGGTGGATTACAGCGACGCATCGGCTGGCAGCACGGTGCAGGGCAGGCTGCGCTTCTCGCTCACCGGCGGCGAAGTCATCAAGTTGACACACAACCAGCGGCACACAGCCACTGTCAAACAAACGCTTTCGGAGCTGTTCGGGAGCAAGCTCAAATACAGAAAATAATAGGTTCTTTCGTCTCCTTATCTTTCAAACCCGATATCCTTCTGAAAATGGTGGTAGTCCTGACAGCTGCGCCACTGTCCGCCCCATGTCCAGCCGCGCTCAGTCAGAAGCTTGTAGCACAAGTCGTCTTTGTCTATCTTGCCCGCAAAATCGCGCGATCGGTCGGCAAACGCCGCTGCGCTTTCGGGCGAGACGCGGCCTTTTTCCACATATGGATTGAAAAACGGGTTGATATCAATGGCCGCGCCGAAGCTGTGCAGCGAAAGAGACCTCGAGCCCTCAACCTGCCGGTAGTTGAAAGCAGACGTGTTGTTGGCTTCCATGGAAAGGTCGTCATCCGCGCCAAAGTCGTCTATCAACCGCACGGAATAGAGCGGGTACTGCGCCTTGTACAATTCGTAGAAAATCTCAGTCACCTCGGCGGCGAGCAAAGCGTGGACGATCAGTTCGCCTTCATGTATGATGCCTTCGAAATCGTAGTGAAGCAGTTTGACACAGCGCAAGTCATCGTAGCCGATTTTACAGTTTTTTTCATCCGCTGGATAGCTTTTGCCTGTGATGCGCGCCTTTAGCCCTTCGCTGAGCTCAAAGTAATAAAACCCTTCTGCTAAAACCACCTTGCCGGGCTCGTCGGGGGTTGGCGTTGGTTTTGGAGCGAGCGTGGGTGTCGGCCTTGGTGTAACAACAGGCGCAGCCACAGCTTCCTTCACTGTTTCGGGCGTGGGCTGCGGCATGGACTTGACAGGCTGTGCGGTGCACGCAGTCACTATAAGCAGCAACGCCGCACACATCATCCATGCTTTTTTCATTATCGGCCTCCTTCGGGCTGTAAGCCATTCACCACATCAGCGCGCCCTTTTCGCATTTGTTGCCCCAGGCATCGATCATTTTGTCTTCGCGGTACACACAGATGATCTCGCATCGGTTGGCGCACTTCCCGCACTCAATGCCGCGTGTTAAAAATTCGATATCCGCGATACCAAAACCAAAGTCGCCTTCAAAGCCCGTATTTGCGGCAAGTATGGCGGCACCAAGCGCACCCGTCAGATGGCCGTCCTCATCGACCGTCACGGGAAAACCGGTGGCGTCCTCGAAGGCCTTTTTGACACCGATATTTTTGCTCACACCGCCCTGAAAAACGATGGGCGGGCTGATCCTTTTGCCTTTGCCGACGTTGTTTAGAAAATTTGACACCACTGCGCGGCAAAGCCCCGCGATGATATCTTCTTTTTTATGCCCCATCTGCGCTTTGTGCACTAGGTCGGATTCCGCGAATACGGTGCAGCGCGCGGCAATGGATGTGGGCTTCTTGGATGTGAGCGCAATGGTGCCGAAGTCTTCAACAGCTACACCGAGACGCTGCGCCTGGCTCGAGAGAAATGCGCCCGTACCGGCTGCGCACAGCGTATTCATCGCATAGTCCACCACAAAGCCGTTCTCGATCAGAATGATTTTGGAATCCTGCCCGCCGATCTCAAAGATCGTGCGCACATCCGGATACAGCGAAAGCGTTCCCACAGCGTGCGCTGTGATTTCATTCTTGACGACGGCTGCGTCGGTCATCGCACCGATGAGCCTGCGGGCGCTGCCCGTCGTTCCTACGGCAGCCACGCGGATCGTGCTCCCGCTCGTCTTTTTTTGAAGCGCATGCAGCACTTGTTTCACGGCGGCAATGGGGTCTCCCTGCGTCCAAAGGTAGGCACTTGCAAGTATGCTTTTATCTTCCCGGATCAAAACGCCCTTGGTGGATATGGAGCCGATATCCAGCCCCAGATATGTTTTCATGTTGCTTCCTTCCTCATGATGATCATGTCGTAGAATGCCTCAAGACGCGTTTGTATGCCCGTTTCGCTGGTCTGCGAATCATAGCTTAAAAAAATGACAGGGATCTTGTAATCCGCACTTATATTCTGTAATACCGGGATCACGTCCATCTCAGGCGTACAGCCGAATGATTTGACGTGAATGATCCCATCGTAGCCTTTTTTAGCGAAATACAGCGCGCGGTCAATGGTCATCATGCCGGTGGCTCCCATGTCATATTTCGCATATCCGCGGATTTGTGCGCGTATGGACTCCTGATGATTATGAAGGATCGAGTTGGAAACGTTCATCCATCGATCCACCACGATACCCTTGTGCGCCAGCTCTTTTTCCACATAGTGGTTAGAAAAGGGCTCCATGATGGTGTAGTACTCACCGATGATGCCCACGCGAAACGGGTGTTTTGGCCTGTCTGTGCCAATGTCTCTTAAACGTTTTTTAAACCGGGCTTCGACAGCGCGCAGTTGCTTGGCGTCCTGCACTTTGCGCAGCTCATCAAGAAACTCTTTGTGTGTTTGCTGATATTCTCCGGGAACCTTTTCAAAGCCCACATTTTTGCGTATATAGTCTTCGGTCTCGTCAATCAGCCTGACCATCTTTAGAACCATGGGCAGCGTCAGGGCGATTTTTGCCAGCGACATCTTTGGGTTGATGGATTTAAGCTGCGTATAAAATGTCAGCGGTTTGGTAAACTTGGCTTTGGCCATATTGACAAAACGCACTTGATACCCCAGATCACTGAGAATCTGCTCATGCAATTCTCCGTAATAGCCAAGACGGCACGCCCCGCCCACCTGAATAAGCGTATTCGCACCCGCCTCAATGGATTCTATGAAGTTTCCAAGATTGTATTTGAACGGCGCACAGACAAAATCCGGGCTGTAGCGGCTGCCGATTTCAAGCGTATGCGCGGTGATAGGAGGCGGTACGATGTATTCTACATTAAGACCCTTCGTGAACAGCACTTCAAGCGGTACACAATAGCTTCCCAAATGCGGAAATGTCACTTTGATATTATCCAATCCTGCTGTACCTCTTAAAGTTTATGATATCAAGAAAGCTTTCCAGTCTTGTTTGAAGGCCGGCCGTGCCTTCCTGTCCGTCCAGTATCAGGTTCAAAATGGGCTTATCCTTCACGCGGCGCGTTATGATTTCGTTGACCAAAGAATCCGGCCCGCAGGGGAACGTGCTGATCAGTATGATGCCGTCCACGCGGCCCTTAATAAGATTGACCGCGCCGAGAAGCTCTCTTGAAAACAGCCAAGGCACCGTTTCACTGAGTGTGTATGACGCCATAACCGCCTGCCTGCTGTCTGTCTGACAGGCGAGAACAGGCTCAGCGCCCATTTCTTTCAGTGCTGAAACCACCGGCGTCCCCGTATATTGGTCTTGGATGTTGTAAGGATGCGCGACCAGCAGTATTTTTATGCCGTCACCGGCTAAAACGCGTTCCTGCTCCTGCACTGCTATCCTTTGCGCTGCGCGTTCAGTCTGCTTGGCCGACCAATAGGCAAAAAGGCTTTGTGCCCGCTTTTTGCCAAGCAGTTTTCCCAGTTTTAAGAAAGCGCCCAGCTCTTTCTCCTGTTTTTCAAGGTCGATGTTATAGTGCATGAGCGCAAGAGCATCGCTTCGGAAAGTATTGGCACATACGTCGTAAATCGCGGCAAATTTTGTACAGACAGTTCCTGCTTTTCCGTAGCTTGCAATGCGCGGCACAAAAACGGCATCGCAGCGGTTTTTCAGCCACGCGACATGCCCGAGGAATATCTTTGAGGAAAGGCACGATTCATCAACTGCATATCTTATGCCAAGTGCAAGGATATCCTTATTGGTATCGGGGCTGACCAAATAGTCAATACCCATCGCATCAAAAAAGCTTTCCCACAGATTCGCATATTTGAAATACAGCAGTGCTTTGGGAATCCCTATTTTCATAAATGTTTCTTCCAAAAAAGTATAGATTTCATTAGTTACAGTATATAATGGTTTGACAATGCCGGCAACATGAAAACGCCTTAATCACTGTCGTTGGTTCAGTTATAAAGAGAAAAAAACACCGCACAGCGGCGGTGTCAATAAGGCTTATCTATATATATCTTCTATTGCAGATTCTCCAACCCTTTGAGCGCATCTCCCATCTCTGAGAAAGCTTCGTCAAAAGCATCGCTGATGCTCTTTTGCTCAACCTTTGTTCTCGTATATGTGGCTCCCTCCATGACAATGTTGCCGTCAGTGAAAACAAAAGAACTTGTGGATTTTTCTCCCCAGAACTCAACAGTGATCTCGCCCTCTCCTTTGGCCTCGTCAAACGTATAATTTCCGTCCATTTTAAACCCCATGGCATCCTGCGTGCATTTTCCGCCGCCCTTAAATTCCACAGTCCCGAAACCGTTTTGCTCATACCAGATACCGGCAATGCTTGATGCCGGCGCGCCGCAGCCAAATAAGAGCACAGCCATCATGCCAAACAATACAATAACTATTAATATTTTTTTCATTTTTCTGCTCCTAAATACTTGTTTTATATATACTATCACGTCAATGATGTTCATGCAATGGTGACAGGCCCAGCATTTAATAATATTTGTCATAATAACCCTTATGTGCTTTTTAAGCGGCTGGCTTGCCAAGCCGATAAAGGCTGCTACTTAAAATCTTGTGAACAAAACACAGTTATGGTATGATGGGTGCTGGAAAGGGAGGGGTTTTTTTGTCTCCGACGTACATGGTCGTGCTTCGTTTTCTGTGGTTCTTTTTTTCAAGGCTGTTGATTGCAGGCTGTATCTTGGCGCTTGTTTTGCTGTCTTTTAATGCGGCCATGGATTATATGAACGTACAGGTGCTCATCAAAGATGGGTTACAACTTCGCGCTGATGTTGTAATCAAGGGAGAAGACCCCACACCCATGGCCAAAGTGTTTTCAAAGAATTTTCTTGAGCAGGATACACTCCTTAATTCCACTGCTTACAGACCATACCGCGTTTTCAGTTATGATCATAAGGCTGATGTGGGCTTTATGCTCATCATGCCCTGGAATAATAGCGTGACGCTTGAGGTGACAGAAGAAGTCAAAAACATACGGGCTGAACTGTATGTAATGGCAGAAACCGATACGCAGCTGCCCGAAACACCCCCCTACTGGGACAATGCTGTATATCAAATCACACTCATGCGCTTTGAGGACAACTGGCGCATCGTTTCCATGGAGCTTACCCGGCTTTTACCCAAACCTTCACCAACGCCGTCACCAACGCCTTCGCCGTCGCCTTCGCCTGCAGCAACACCAGCGGAGCCTGAAGAAATCATCGAAGACTGATGCGCGGTGTTTATCTTGCGCCGATGGCGGGCATCACTGATACGGCATTCAGGCATGTTTGCGTCGAACAAGGCGCCCAGTTCACATATACAGAAATGGTCAGCGCCAAAGGTCTTAAATATCATTCGGGCAAGACGGATGCGCTTGTATGTTTTGCGCAAAACGAAAAAAAAATCGGTGTGCAACTCTTCACGAACGACCCGCAGGCACTTAGAGTCAGCATTGAAATCCTCACTGAAAAGTACAAGGAAAGCATTGCTCTTTTCGATATCAATATGGGCTGCCCCGCACCTAAAATCACGAATAACGGCGAAGGCTGCGCGCTGATGAAAAACCCTGCGTTGGCTGAGCGTCTGATAAAAACCGCTGTTGCCGCTTCAACGGTTCCTGTGACCGTCAAATTCCGCAAAGGCTGGGATGATACCTGCATCAATGCCGTGGAATTTGCACGTATGGCGGAGCAAGCCGGTGCCAGCGCCCTCGCCATTCACGGACGGACAAGGCAGCAATTTTACAGCGGCAACGCAGATATAAATATTATCGCCGCCGTCAAGCATGCCGTGAACATTCCCGTTATCGGCAACGGCGATGTGTTCTGCGCACGCGATGCTGCCTGCATGTTTGACCGTACAGGCTGCGATGCCGTCATGGTGGCTAGAGGTGCCCTAGGCAACCCGTTTGTTTTCAAAGAGATCCGCGTTTTTCTTGATACGGGAAAACTGCTTCCGCCGCCGACAACGCAGGAAAAAGCACATATGCTGCTCAAGCAGGCGCAGCTTTGCTGTCAATACAAAGAGGAGCGCATCGCCATAAGACAGATGCGCAAGCATGCAGCATGGTATTTTAAGGGTATGCACGGTGCTGCAAAAATGCGCGAATCAGCGGTGCGCATATCCACATTTGACGAGCTCGTCTCGCTCATCAGGCCCCTTCTGCAAGATCCGTAAAAATTTAGAAAGCAGCAGCTCTCCTCCATATAATCGTGGTTGAAAAATGCTGCGGTTTGTATTATAGTATATGTTAGTCTGCACATTTATGCGGACACGGTGGTGAATAAACTTTTTAAAGGGGCTTGTTAATAGATGGGGATGTTTGAATTCAATGATATCGGGATTGACCTTGGCACGGCCAGTGTGCTTGTCTATGTCAAAGGAAAAGGGATCGTATTGCGCGAACCCTCCGTCGTCGCCGTCAACAGAAACACAGGTGAGATCATTGCCATAGGCGAAGAAGCACGGGTGATGCTGGGCAGAACCCCCGGCAATATCGTTGCTGTACGTCCGCTTCGCAACGGCGTTATCTCGAACTTTCATGATACCGAACGCATGCTGCGTTATTTTCTGCGCAAGGTCATCGGAAGGCGTTTGTTCTTCAAGCCACGGGTCGTCGTATGTGTCCCTTCGGGTGTCACCGAAGTCGAACGCCGCTCTGTCATTGAAGCCACTGAAGAAGCCGGCGCGCGCCATACCGGCCTGATCGAAGAACCCATGGCAGCAGCCATCGGTGCGGGCATTGACATCGCAGCACCTTTCGGCAACATGGTGATTGATGTCGGCGGCGGAACTACAGACGTAGCCGTTATATCACTGGGCGGTATTGTCATGAGCGATTCTGTCAAGATCGCGGGCGACAAGTTTGATGAAGCCATTATCCGGTACATGAAAAAGAAACATAATATGCTCATCGGGGAAAGGACCGCTGAAGAAATCAAAATCAATATTGGGTCGGCATTTCCGCGCAAAGAGCAGATTTACATGGAAGTCGCCGGGCGCAATCTTATTTCCGGATTGCCTAAACTCGTCACTGTCAGTTCCAATGAAACGATAGAAGCCTTTGAAGAGCCTCTTAACACCATGATGGAAACACTGCACGGCGTGCTGGAACGCATTCCGCCGGAGCTTTCATCCGACATCGCTGAAAACGGCATTTGCATGACAGGAGGCGGTTCCCTGCTCTACGGCCTTGACAGGCTTTTGAGCGAAAAGACAGGTATCCCGTGTTATGTCGCAGAAGATGCCATTTCATGCGTGGCTATCGGAACGGGTCTGGCTCTTGATAATATGGAATACTATACCAACGGCACAGTATACGATTACCGCAAGGGAGATTATTATAACAATTATTAATCCGACATGCATGCTGCCGGTTATATTTAGGAGTTTAACGTGAAGGCCATGAACAAACAAGAGAACAGCAACAGCGCCGCCATCAAGGTGCTGCTGAGCGTGTTCGGGGTACTTGTGGTGGGCGCCATCGTTGTGGGTGTGCTGCTGGGGCTCGAGATCACGCGCAATCCAGAACACGATGACTATGCCGCTCTTCGCCAATCTGAGCCGCCGGCCCTTGTGCAACCCGATAACGAAGACACACAAAATAACGACATGCCCGCCTCTGCCGCCAGTACTATTACATACAACGGAAAAACCTATCAGAAAAACGAAAACATTGTAAACCTGTTGTTCCTTGGGATCGATACTGACGAAGCAAGGCGTGCGCAAAACCTGGGTTATAGAAGCGATGTGGTGATGGTTTGCGCGATTGATACAATAAGCAAGTCTGCCACACTGATATCCATACCGCGCGATACCTACACCACGATGTACAAGATCGACGAGCATACAGGCAGGATCGATCAAACCGTGCAGGACAAGATTAACGCTGCCTATGCTTTCGGCGGCCGATCTTACCGTGCGGCCAATTCCATGGCATGCGTCCAAATGTTTCTCCAACGCGAAAATCAGCTCAGCGAACCCCTCGGGTTTACGCTGGATATCCCTGTTTACCTGTACGCCAGTATTGATATGGATGGCATTCCTGCACTTGCAGATGCTGTCGGCGGTGTGGAAGTCACTCTTGATGTCACCATCCCGCGCTTAGAGCACCTTCCGGCCGTCGGCAAAAAGGGCGAGACGGTCACACTTAAGGGCGATAAGGCACATAATTACCTGCGCAACAGAAGTGTTGCCGGCGGAGATTTTGGCAGGGCTGCGCGGCAGCAAACCTTCATGCTTGCTTTGGCAAAAAAAATAAAGAGCATGGGCGCCGTTGACATTATTGTTTCGCTTTACACGGATCTGCAAAGATACGCAAAGACCAATCTTTCTACTGATCAGATGATCGTTTTTGCAAAACTATTAAAGCAGGTTGATATCGACAACATACAAAAACTAAGTGTAACAGGATCCACAAAAACAATGGGCGGCTCATCTGTAATCATGCATAATGAACAAGAAACGCTAGAAATGCTGCTGGATGTTTACTATTCAGAAGTTTAACTGATTTTGATTGTTTGATATGAGAGAAAAAGCTGTGTGCCGCTGGCCTGCAGCTTTTTTAAAGCCTGTGCATGGCATCAAAGATCTCCTCGCGCATGATGCGTATGTCCATACTGATGCTTTTCCCGGTTTTTTCGAGTCTTTCGTTTAATTCTGAAAAGGTGACAGTACTGCCGGATAAATCAACAAGCATGATCATGGCAAAATAGTCCTGAAGCACAGTTTGGCTGATATCAAGAATGTTGACGCTGCAGGCGCTCAGCGTCGCCGACACACCTGCGATGATGCCGGTTTTATCCTTACCAGTGACTGTGATGATCGCCTTCACGTTTTTCGCCTTCTTTCTTTATTATGTGCCTTTACGAATTGCGTTATTTCCTAATAAAGCCGCCGCTGATCACGCGGATATCATTGACGGTGATCACCGCGTTGTTAAGCCTCTGTTTGACAAGAGAAATAGCCGCCGGAATACGCTTCCTTTTCATATGAAGCAAAAGCAATTCGCGCTTACCGGCTTTGCCCTCTCCCTCAACGATTGTGACCCCGAAACCGTTGTCACGCAATTCTGCGACAAGTTTATCCGAACTTTCGTCTTTTGAGACGATGACCTGAATAGAGCAAAGGCCAAAAGCAAGCTTTCCTTCTATCCACGAGCCTGCGTAGTTGCCGATCGCAAAAGCCAGCGCAAACACGAGGCTGCGAAGAATATCTTCCTGAAAACCGACAAGCACAGTGCCCGTCACAATAATCCACAAAGACACCTCGAAAAACGCTATGATCGAAGCTTTGAGCCGCTCGCCGCGGTTGATCAGCACAATGCGTACCGTCGCTACAGAAACTTCAATGATTTTACCGAAGAATACAAACAGATATACCCAAACGCTCGGTTGTCTTAAAAAATCCATATCATACCCCTTCACCGGCTGACATTATACACCCGCCGCTGTGCGATTTCAAGCCCATTATAGTATAATCTGCGCTGTTTGAAGCTGCCCGGTATTTTGGGACAATCCCTCTGATATGTTGGCGCATGGCTGCTACCGGAGGCGTGCTGTGCTCATCAATCATCTTTCTTCATTTTTGTCATCATTCACCTGAATCCCTTGACGGTGAGGGTGTGCATTTGCTATACTGTCAATGCTTTTGCAAAAACATGGGCAGCAAGCTTTAAGGCAAATATGGAGAGATGTCTGAGTCTGGTTTAAAGTGCCGGTCTTGAAAACCGGTGTTGCGCAAGCAACCGTGGGTTCGAATCCCACTCTCTCCGCCATATGATCTCAGCACTTAAAAGTGTTGTTTGACCAGACTATACGGCAGTCTGGTCTTTTGCATGCTTGCCTTTCGTGTGTGGTCGAAATATTCAAGGATATCGCATTCTTTAAGCTCACCGAAAAATTGTAATGTATGGCAATTTTGCCGGAAACTACTTTATAATATTGAAAGGAGCTGTATTCACCCAGAATAAAAAAAGCCCGTCGTCAAATCTTTTAACGACGGGCTTATGCTTTATCTATTATCCGAGCGCAACAGGCAAGTCATTGATTGTTTCCGGGCTCTGCAGATTATCATTGTTTTTTGTGAGCTGAAAATCAAAATTACCGTCAACCAAGACATCGCTGCCTTCATCATATTGTGCCCATAGCTGGCCATTGGCCTGATAACCGATCGTATTGCCCTGAGGGTTCAAAATGACACTGCCCTTCGTCCAATTCCTTATTTCATATCCGATGATTTCAGGGTCGTTTTCAGACGCTACCGTCACTTGAACAGTTTCGCACTCTGAAGCATTCCAGCCAGTTGCATGATGCCAAACCATAAAACACACCTGATATGTGCCTTCTTCCACGCCTATGAAAGTAAAAGTACTTGATCCGGCCTGCCTTTGAGCGCCTTCAGCTATTATTCCGCTGTACTGTTCAACGCCATTTACTGTCCATTTTAAGCGTGTAATATCCCTGTTTGTCGTCCAGCTTGCTGTGAGGATTGTTGATTCTCCCACCACAATTTCAGTATCACCGCTGATGGAAATGTCTGCCGCTACAGCAGGCGGGCCTCCTTTTCCATTGCTTGGACTGACGCCCGGAATACCCATAGGAGGCGCTGCAAAAGCCACCATAGAAATTCCGAAGACCAACAGAAACACGATGCCCAACATGGCAATTCTTTTCATAATAACACCTTCCTTTTCCCATGAATTATTAGTTTAATCTAAGATCTGATAATAAAAAAACCGAACCAAAAGATTGGCCGGTTACGCTACTTGCTCCCTTTGAAGAAAAGCGTCCATATATTCTTCAAAAATCACAGCATCCAAAATGTGCTTTTTATTAACATATCATTGAATATGTTGTTTGTCAATGAGGTTTGATAAATAATAGACAAATGGCCTAATCTACATATTTATTTGATATGAAAAGACATTGTTGCAGAGGTTTCTTCTTACAGCCTCATCTACAGAAAGAAAATCTCCTGAAAATTGAGTGCGCTTAAAGGAGGCACCAAAAGGACTGCACGTGCAGGTATTTGCGTCAAAAAAATGATGGCGCCGCCAATCGCTCCGCCTATGATAACAAGCAAAAGCAGAAGAATAAAAAAATTCTTTTTGGTCATATGATAGCTCCTTGCCTATAAATAATGATTATGATGCCAAAGAAATTATATCACAACTGCATGGTAATTCAAAACCGACGATTGCAATGTTCACAATAATGACACATTTTCAAAAAAATGATCAGAACAGCCCGTCGATACGCCCTTCATCGTCGATGGTTATCTGCTCGGCCGCCGGGCTGACAGGCAGGCCTGGCATTGTGGTGATATCTCCGGCCAATACAACGATAAAGCCCGCTCCCGCAGAAAGCTTGATATTGCGCACGGTAAATATAAATCCGCTCGGGCGGCCGATCAGCTTGGGGTCATGCGATAGAGAATACTGCGTTTTTGCAATGCAGACAGGCAAACCGCCGTAGCCGTTTCTGGTCAGCGCGTCTATTGTTTTGAAAACACCTGTTGAATAGTGCACCTCACTTGCCCCGTATATGGTTTTTGCCAGCCTTTCGATTTTTACGGGTATGCTATCCTCAAGCGCGTAAGGATAACGCGGCTGCGTCTGCCTGGCAATGCGGATCACTTCTTTTGCAAGGGTTTCTCCGCCTGCGCCGCCTTTTTCCCAAACGTCAACGGTCAAAGCTTTCACATCCCTTGCGCTGCAGAGGCTTTTTACAAGCGAGATTTCTTCATCTGGGTCCGATGAAAAACGGTTAATTGCAACCGCAACTGGCAGCCCGTAAAAATCTTTCATGTTGTCAAGATGCTTTTCTAAGTTGTTCATACCGCGTATCAAGGCTGCTTCATCCGGCTCTGAGAGGTTTTGCCTCGGTTTGCCGCCATGGCTTTTCAAAGCGCGTACCGTGACAACGATAACCACCGCATGCGGCCAAAGCCCTGTTTGCCGGCATTTGATATCAAGGAACTTCTCAGCACCGAGGTCTGCGCCAAAACCCGCTTCGGTAACAACATAGTCGGCAAGATGAAGTGCCATATTGGTGGCGATATAGCTGTTGCAGCCGTGCGCGATATTGGCAAACGGTCCGCCATGCATCAGACACGGCGTGTTCTCAAGCGTCTGTACAAGATTCGGCTGTATAGCATCTTTGAGAAGCGCGGCCATAGCGCCTGCCGCTTTGATTTGTTTTGCCGTGACCGGCCGTTCATCAAAAGTATAAGCGACTTTTATGCGTGCAAGCTTCTTTTTCAGGTCATGGAGATCACGCGCGAGACACATCACAGCCATCACCTCAGAAGCAGCGGTGATGTCAAAGCTGTCCTCACGCGGCATGCCGTTGGTGCGTCCGCCAAGCCCGCATGTGATAAACCGCAGCTGACGGTCATTCATATCTATACATCTTTTTACTGTGATCCTGCGCGGATCAATGCCAAGCGCATTGCCATGCTGAATATGGTTGTCAACCAGCGCACAAAGCAGGTTGTTGGCAGCTGTTATGGCGTGCATATCTCCCGTGAAATGCAGATTAATGTCTTCCATCGGCACCACCTGCGCATATCCGCCGCCTGCTGCACCGCCTTTTATGCCAAACACAGGCCCAAGAGAAGGTTCCCGCAGCGTCAGGCACACTTTCTGGCCGCAGCGGGAGAGCGCATCCGCAAGCCCGATGGATACCGTCGTTTTGCCTTCGCCGGCGGGCGTCGGATTGATCGAGGAAACAAGGATCAATTTGCCGTTTCCCTCACCCTTCATGCGTTCAAGTATAGAAAGTGAGATCTTGGCTTTATTGCGGCCGAAAGGAACGATCTCGTTCTCAAGGATACCTATGCTTTGTGCTGTCTTAAGTATGGGATCGGATTTGACTTCACGTGCGATTTGTAAGTCTGTTTTCATGTCTTTTTCTCTTTCTGCTTAAATTACAGGGCTAAGCTGTCGTTGCTGTCTGTTTTGCTGTGTTTGTTTTGGTACATCAATTCATCGATCTGTGCAAATATATCTTTTGCTTTGAGGCCGCGGGCCGCTGAGAAAATCTTGTAGCCGATCGAAAACTCGATCCTGTACGGTGCATGGCTTTCTTTATTGAAATGGGCCATATTTTCACGCAGCCTTCTGATAACGCGTGCAGGCGTATGCGTTCCGCATTCCTCTATGATAATCAAAAACTCGTCGCCGCCGTAACGGGCGATAAAATCACCCTTCCTGATACTTTTTTTGAGCAGCTCTGCAGCGGTTTTGAGTGCACCGTCTCCTTCCAAATGCCCATATTTATCATTGATTTTTTTAAAACCGTCAATATCGAGCATAAGCGCAGCAAACCGTGCATTATGCGGACGGCCGGTCTGCAACAGATCATCCACATAATCATCCAAGTATTTGCGGTTATACAATCCTGTCAAGTGATCGAGGCTAATTTTCTCGCCGAGCGCATAAAGCTGTATGATCAAAAGCCCAACAGCGCAAAAAGCCCAAACACTCAGCAGTTCGGTCTGAAGTATATAATCCAACATACCAACACCCATCGGCAGCAGCGGCAGCAAAAGGTGCGAAAAAAATTCACTCTGCTCAAAGTTTTTTCTGCTGCGCCAGACGACAAAAATGGCATATAGGCCGTAAAGATAAGTACCGAAACCGACCATAATATAATACGGGCCGGCAAAATAGATATTGTCTTCTGAAAAGCCGAAAACAGATGCGTTGAACGCATTCAGTACAAGAAATACGATCAGCGCAGCAATCGGCAGACACAAAATCGCATAACCGTGTATCTTTAGCCTTCGCCCTTGACGCAGCGTACAAAACAGCGTCCATAACAGGCAAAACAGCGCGCTTAAGATAAAGAAGACGGTCATAAGAGCGTAAAGTGCCGTATTTATAACCGCTCCCGCCTGTCCGGAAAAAGACAAAACCGCTGAATCAAAAACCAAAAGCAGCATATTGCAGAGAATAAGCGCACGGAAAATCTGCTGGCGGAACTTGCTGCCGCCGCCGTTTTTAACGTTGCTGTGCAGTACGATCGCCAGGATCAGCAGAGCTATGATATTGACATTCAGTTCAACAGACATTCAAAGCTGTCTCCGGATATCATTACATTTTTATGCAGTCCTATTATATATGCCATATAGAGAGAATACAACCAATCAGTCCGTTTTTAGTACTGATTACATTTTTCTTTTGAGAATGAAATGACCATAGGCAACTTCATACATGTCTGATATAATGATACAGGCAGCCAAATCTTCATAATGATGTCTGACAGGAGTGACTTTTTTGAGCAGAATACCTTTGAATTTACCCAATGTTTTGACGCTGTTCCGTTTTGCGCTGGTACCCCTCCTGACAATACTTATTTACTTTGACGAGATGATATTTGCACTTGCTGTCTATGCCGTTGCCTGCGCCACAGATTTGCTGGATGGTTTTATCGCACGAAAGCGCAATTTGATCACAGAAGAAGGCATGCTGCTTGATCCTCTTGCCGACAAGCTGATGGCCGTTTTTGCTGTTGTTGCATTTACGGTGATTGGTGTACTGCCCTGGTATGTGCTTGCGGTTCTGCTGCTCAAAGAACTGCTGATGGTGGGAGGCGGCATCTTCTTATACTTCAAAAATATCGTTGCTCCGGCAAATACATTCGGCAAAATCGCAGCTTTCATCTTGAACACGTCGATTGCATTTACTTTTCTTCATTGGTATATCGCGCCCTGGCACATCTTTTTTATCAGCTTCGCGCTGCTGTTCATGCTTGTATCGCTCGGCCAATATACTTATTACAATATGTACAAAAAACTCAAATCAAGCAAAGAAGCGGGTCCGCAAAACAACACGAATGCCGATGAGGCATAATGCACAACTAACTGGAGCTTTTTTTACGGAACCTGTGCATGATATACGACGTTTGCTATGCCAAGCTCAGTGGTATCATACCAAACGATGCTTTTACCGTTTGCGCTTGAAAGCAGCGCGCGCGACGTTTCGGGAGAAATCCGGCCTGTTGATCCGTCTTTGAAGTAATAGATATACACCGCTTCATCCTTTGTGTAAGCTACAAAACCATCTCCTAAATAATAGTTGAGCACCCTGTCTGCAATAACGGTCGGCACGGAAAAACCCTCGCCTTCGCGTGTGCTCAGCATCAAGCTGCTGTTATGATCTCTGTTGCTGTTAAGAAAAACGATGTTGCTTCCTTCTATCATTGGATCGTAGACATAGGTGCCCGGTCTGAACAATATTCTCTGCGCGTCTCCGCCCTCGCGCAGCGGAATCACGCATATCTCCGCCACATCAGTATCTCTTGATCCGTCAAGCAGTGCACTTTCGCCTTCCGGCTGTACATAGACAATGGCTGTGTCTGACATATAGGGCGCGCTCACCGCAAACTTTGTATTGACAAAGACCTCTATTTCCACGGATTCTCGCGTGGAAAGCTGGTAAAGATACAACCTGTCGGTGCCTCTGCCCGTCTGCTGCAGCCAAAGCGCATAATCGCCGGAAAGCGATACTTTTGGTTTGCCGAAAAGGTATTCGCGCATCACAAATTTTTCACCTGTATTGCGGTCGTAAGCGCAGACCGCGCCGCCGTATTCTTCTTTGCAGTCAAGATAAATAATATAATCATCATTGTGCTTTGGCTCAAACAAAAACGCATAGTTTTTGTTGATCCCCTCAATGATCGTCGTTTGCTCCGTGTTGATGTCATAAACAGCTACAGATTCGATCACGGGAGATGATTGAAGCTGGTTGCCGGTCGTGAAACTGATCTCGCTGCCGAAAACATACGGATCGTTGATCGATTTATGAACGATAGCTGAAAGCTCTTTTCCGAGTTCCGTCATATCCGGCCGTGCGATCGGTGTGGCCGTTGGTTCTGGCGTTGCTTCAGCCAGCGTTTCGTCCGTGCCTGCGCTTCCGCCGAACAAAGGTACAACGACGAAGATCACAACAAGCACGATACCGATCCCAAGTACAACAAGGCCGCCTATTTTAAAAAGCGGTACAAGCGTTGATGCGCGCATGCGCGATGCCCTGCGTATGCCCGGCCTGCGTCGGCGCATAGATCTTCGTCTGCGAAATTTTCTTATTTTTTCACCCAGTGTGCCAAACATTGCATTCCTCCAAGTAGGTCATAACCTTTGTCCATTATAACAAAATCACCGCAATAATCAACTGCAGGGCCACAGGCTGGAATCAGGCTTATCAGCTTTCCTTATGAAGAAACGCTAAAGATTCCGCATTGAATCTTTCCGCCTTCTCCTCATGCACGTTCTGTGCGCAGTTGCGGATCTGTATGTGCCGTGCGTTCCTGATCGTGTTGGGATATACACGCATGTCTTCTTTTTGATGAAGACGGTCTTCCGTTCCGGTAAAGATCAGTACGTGTTTTTGCATTGTCTTTAAAGCCGCGCGCGCTGCTTCGGCATCAAAATGCATGACCGTCCTGATCAGTGTTTCCCTGACCTCTTTGTTTTTATAAGGCTCATAATACTGCGCCGCAACATCACCGCTCAGTAATGTAGCGTCAAAGTAAAATCTTCTAAGCACATTGATTAAGGTGGCTTCGCGCAAAAACGTATGCATCATAAATTCGCCCATGCGCGTTGTCAAAAAGCGCAGCAAAAACGGATAGTTCTCATTGGGCCCGCCGGGCGTCACAAGCACCAGCTTGTCCGTGCGTTTGGGATAGGCGACCGCAAAACAAAGCGCGCAGATCGCGCCGGTTGAAACGCCGGCAATATGCGTCTTTTTGATACGAAGCGCATCCAGAAAGGCACGAACAGCAAGAGCATTTTCTTCAACGGTGTAGAATATATTCACATGGCCGCTGTAACCAAAGCCGGGCATATCCGGCGCGATCACGCGGAATCCGTTTTCAGCAAAAAAATCTATATTGTGCCGCCAAGTATAAAGCGATTGGCCAAGCCCGTGCAAAAGCAGCAGCGGTTCTCCTTCGCCTTTCTCGTAATAATGGATGCGCGTATCAAAATGCAAGCTTTCATTTCCATACTCTGTGTCACTGGTGATATCAAAAGAAATATCCGCGTAAGCACCTATGTATGCATTATTTTCAAAAACCGTCTTGTTTCTGCGGCGATATCTTTTCATAAACTGCCCCCAATACAAACGGACAATATATTGATAAAAACAATATACTACGCCTTGGTGTACAAAACAAGCTGTCTGTTATTATTTCTTAAAACATTTGTCATATTACGGTAATGATTTTTTACCGGAAATTTTTTGTGCATAGACTGCTGCCAGGCGTCTGAGCGCGGCATTGTTGTTGCTGCCCGGGCTTGCCACACATTCCTTATGCAGTAAGTCAAGAACGCGTCCCACCTCTTTTGACGGGCCGGTGCCAAGGATGTCCGCGACCTCGTGGCCGGTGATCTTAAGGCTGCCGATGTGCCACGGCACACCCTCTTTATCCATACGTTCAAGTTCGGCCTGCCAGTTATCGGCCGATCTGTCGGTCTGATCATCCAAGCCAGAGCCTTTGATATCTGCGCGGCGAAGCGCGATAAGCATGGAAAAAGCTTCTCTCCCCAGCATAATTGCACGACGCCTGATGGTTATGGGCTTGGCTTTGCCTTCAAGATCAAACATATGCATACGTATCAGAGGCAGCACAGCACCAATTGTTTTGTTGTCAAAACGCAGCTCGTAAAGCTCATCCCGCGCAAGTGTTTCACCGCGCTTTTCATGGTCAAGCATCTTTCCTGTTTTTTTCAGCATATCCGGTTTGCCGATATCATGGAGCAGAGCGGCTAGACGCAGCGCCAATACAGGCGGGGCAGCGGCACAGCTTCTAAGGCCGTGTTCCAAAACATCGTATTTGTGATATTTTTCGGCCTGTACAACACCGCGTCCGGCCGAGAGCCGCGGCAGCACAAAATACAGGCTGCCCGTTTTTAAAAGCAGTTCAAGGCCAATAAAGGGGCTGCCTGTACGCGGATATTTTTCATCAGACAGCAATATTTTGATCAGTTCGTCGCGTTTGCGTTCAGCGGAGATATCAGAAAGGAGCTCTGCATGACGCTGTGCGCTCTGAAAAAGATCCCGTGCAACGGAGAACTTAAGTTCAGCGGCAAACCGCGCCATACGCATGATACGCAAACCGTCATCTCTTATCGTTATATCAGGATCATCATCAGCAGCACGCAGCACACCCTTATTGATGTCATCGAACGCTCTTTTCGTTGGATCCGTGATCATTCCAGTCCTGATATTTAAGTATAGCGCACCGGCCGTAAAATCCCGCCGTCGGGCGTCTTCTTCAATGTTTTGTGTGAATCTGACACGGTAAGGGCGGTGGGCGCCGCCGGGAGGATAGTAATCGCGCCTGAATGTAGTATGCTCAAAAACATGACGAACGGTTCCGGAGGCGATGTGGATCTCTATGGTGCCAAGTTCGGCTGCCTTTTTAACGACATGAAACCCGGCATCCTGCGCGATTTTTGCAGCATCATCAGGCATGGCGGCTGAACACACGTCAAAATCGCCTTCAGGCAATCGAAGGACGATGTTGCGCACATAACCGCCTACAAGAAAAAGCGAAAAACCATGCGCTGCAAATTTATCAGACAGCAAAATGAGACTATCCGGCAGCTGCGTATTCATTCCAGCAGTACCGCCCTGTACACTTCTTGCGCAGGGCCTGTCATGAACACGCGTCCGTCATCCAAATATTCTATTATGAGCCGGCCTGCCGCAAGATGAGCAGTGGCTTTTTTGCTGATCAAACCTTTTTTATTCATAGCAACAACACTTGCGCATGCGCCCGTTCCGCAGGCAAGCGTCAGCCCCGCTCCGCGCTCCCATGTGCGTACACGTATATTCGCGCTGTCTATGATCTGTACAAAATTGACGTTGGTCCTGCGCGGAAAAATGGCATGATGCTCAATAGCCGGCCCGAGTAATTCTGCCTCGATTGCATCAACATCTTCAGTGAGCACCACCGTATGCGGCACACCCATAAGCAGCGCGCTTACGGTCACTTTGCGGCCGGCCGCTTCGATATCCACATCAAAAGGGCGCCCTTCGCCCGTCATGGGAATGTCGGCGCGGTCAAAAGAAGGCTGCCCCATATCCACGCTGACTTCTGTGACTTTGCCTTTTTTGATCTTAAGCCCGGGACGCATGATGCCTGCCAGTGTTTCCACCGTCATTTCAAGTTTGTTGACAATCCCGCGCTCGTAGACATATTTGGCAAAACAGCGGATGCCGTTGCCGCACATTTCCGCTTCGCTTCCGTCCGCGTTGAAGATACGCATTTTTATGTCTGCAGCAGACGACGGCATCACGACCATCAGGCCGTCAGCACCAACGCTCAGCCGCCTTTCGCACAGTTTTGACGCAAGCGCATTCCAATCTGTTCGTCTGCCGTTATCCTCAACTATTATAAAATCATTCCCGAGTCCGTGCATCTTGGTAAATTCCATGTGCGCTCCTCTTAAACCCTTTGTAATCGTATTATACTGCCCGTGGGCAGCATCCGCAACCAGTAACAGGCTGATGCTTTTCTGCTGGCGGGAAATATGATATGATATAGACATTATTTTTAAGTCATGCGTGTCTTTATTTTACATATGTGCAAAAGGACGGGCCTTAAATGAGAATGTACGATATTATCTCCCATAAAAGAGACGGCGGCAAGCTGACAGCGGCCCAGATCGAATGTTTTATCGAAGGTTATGTCTCGGGCCGTATCCCGGATTACCAGGCTTCTGCTCTGCTCATGGCTATGTACATCCGCGGGCTTGACAACGAAGAAACAGCCTTTCTGACACGCGCGATGGCCGAATCAGGGGAAACGGCCAATCTTGATGCGCTCGGCACCGTGGCCGACAAACATTCTACAGGCGGCGTCGCCGATACAACTACTTTGATCGCCATTCCGCTTGCCTGTGCGTGCGGCCTCAAGGTGGCTAAAATGTCCGGCCGCGGGCTGGGGCACACCGGCGGTACGGTAGATAAGCTCGAAGCCATACCCGGTATGAAAACCGCTCTTGATATGGATGAATTCTTTGCGCAGATAGAGCGAATCGGCGTGGCTGTGATGGCGCAGACGCTGCACCTTTGTCCCGCTGACAGGCTGTTGTATTCTTTGCGTGATGTCACGGCCACTGTGGACAGCATTCCTCTGATTGCAAGCAGCATCATGAGCAAAAAGCTCGCCTCAGGTGCCCACATCATCGTTCTTGATGTCAAAACCGGAAACGGCGCTTTCATGACACAGCAAGACGAAGCTTTTAAACTTGCGCAGGCCATGGTTGAGACCGGCCGCAGCGCAGGGCGCAAGACTGCTGCTATCATCAGCGACATGAGCCAGCCGCTCGGCCTTGCGGTAGGCAATGCACTAGAAGTCGGCGAGGCAATAGATGTTTTGAGCGGGCGTGTCAAAGGCGATCTTTTGACCGTATCGCTTGCGCTGGCATCTCAGATGCTGATACTGGCTGAGATTGCAAAGGATGAAGTGCACGCACAGCAGATGCTTTTATTCGCCATAGAAAGCGGACAGGCGCTGGCCAAACTTGCTGCACTGATCGATGCACAAGGCGGCGACAGCCTCGTCACAAAAGACACCTCTTTGCTTCCAAAAGCACGTATCTTCGAAAAGGTCAAAGCACAAAAGGATGGTTATTTAAGCGCTGTTAATTGCCGCGGCCTTGGCGAAGCTGCAGGGCTTTTGGGTGCAGGGCGTATCAGAAAAGATGATATTGTCGATCCGGCTGTTGGTTTTATCGTCAAAAAACGCATCGGAGACCCTGTAATGACCGGAGAAACATTGATCGAACTGCATGCAAACGATGAACTGCGCTTAAAGCAGGCCGTTCATCACATAGAAAAATGCCTGACGATAGAGCAAAAAGCAGAAAAACCGACCCTCATTTACAATACAGTGTGTTGATAATGTGTATAGACGGTGGATAGTGTGGACAACTATGCGCAAAACATGTCGAATTCTCGAATAGTTCTCGTGTAAATACTGTGAAAAAATCAAAAAACCACAAAAAATTAAAAGATTTTAATATAAATGTAATAACTTATTAATATATTGCTGTAACTCCTGTTTTTTAGCGCCATTCGGACTCATATGCAAATTACGTCTTGCTCCGGCCTTTCATTATAATATCTGTATGGTGCATCAAGTCCACGCGAAACCGGCATGTTATCTGATCTTTATAGCACTGACAGCAGTGTTATTGTTTGTGTTTTTTCCTGTAACGACCTTTGCAGCACAGCGCAGCGAGATCCTTATGATCGGAGATCAGGATGATTATGTGGAAGCACTTCAGCGCAGGCTCAAAGAGCTTGGTTTTTTTGATACAGCACCAACCGGGTATTTTGGCATTAAAACCCAGCAAGCTGTGGCGGACTATCAATCATCGGCCGGCCTCCAAGCAGATGGCAAGGCGGGGCCTTTGACATTGCGCGCCGTTATGGGCAATGATTTTATTCTTCCCGGCAGCAGAACTTCCATTGGCAAAGAAAGATCTGACACGCTTTATCCAGGAGATAATGACAGCAGCGTTGCCCATCTACAGCTTAAACTCTGCAAACTTGGGTTCTATAGCCACGGTTCTGCCACCGGTTATTACGGGCCGGTAACAAAACAGGCCATCAAGCGTTTTCAGCGGACCAACAACCTCTCTGTGGACGGCATAGCAGGCCCAAGCACCCTTGATATGCTCGCCTCCCACGACGCCAAGTCCTTTTGTATTTTTCCCGGAGACCGCAGCAGCGATGTAACCTTTATGCAAAAGAGGCTCGCACAGCTTGGCTTCCTATGAGCAACTCCTTCAGGTTTTTTCGGCGCTGTCACACAGCAGACTCTGATGGAGTTTCAGGCGCTTTGCGGTTTAAAAACGGACGGAAGAGCAAGCATGGACACACTTATACGCCTTTATGCAGACGATGCGCCTCAATGGGACGGCGTAAAAAGAACCGCATCGGCAACTCAATGCAGCAGCTCTAAGGTTTCTGCAGACAAAATGCTAGACTTTGCGCAGTCCTTAGTCGGCAAACCTTATGCTTACGGGGCTTGCGGTCCTTTAAGCTTTGATGCATCAGGCTTTGTCTGTCATGTGCTAAAATTTGCAGGCATAACGGCACACGGCCAGGGTGCCGCCAGTTCTTCCCGAATGAAAAGCTGGACAAAAATAAATTCTCTGGAAACTCTTATGCCCGGTGACCTGCTCTTTTTCATAAATGACGGTCATCGCATAAGCCATACGGGTATTTACATTGGCCTTAACCGTATGATCCATGCTGTTTTCGGTCAAGGCGTTCCTGTTATGCCAATAGATAAGCATTACGCTGACCGTTTCGCATTTGCACGCCGGATTTTTTAGTTTTTTTAAGAATAATCCTTGGTTTTTTCATGCCAATTATTTTTTTAACAGAAAGTACTTTTAACGCTCATTGCTTATTGAGCGCGTATTAAGAATGTGATAGAATAAATTAAGTGTTTGATCAAGAAACGATTTGTCCACAATTGTGGACAAATCTGTGGATGAACCGAACGTATTTGCGCCTTTTATTGGTTCCGTTTGCAAGCACATTCAAAATTTAGGGTTTATTGAGGAATTATACAGTGGACACTTTTTTACTTTTGTGGGAAAAGGCGTTGGAAATGCTCAAGCATGAACTTGCAAGCGTGCGTTATGATACATGGATCAAGACACTCTCACCGGTCAAGAGGGTAAACAGCTCTTTTTATTTTCAAACACTCAATCCGATACACAAAGAACTCGTGGAGAAAAGTTACAAAAACCTTATTGTCAGCGCGCTGTGTGATTCTGCAGATACTTATGATGACACACAAAACATCGAAGTCTGCTTTTTAGATGCTGAAGAAGCTGCACGGATCAGGCAGCCTGTTCAGCCTTTGCCGGAAAGCCATACAGGGCGCATGATGTTTAATCCCATGTTTACTTTTGACAGTTTTGTTGTGGGCAGCTCCAATGAATTTGCACATGCAGCCGCACGGGCTGTGGCAGACAACCCCGGTTATACCTATAATCCTTTGTTTATTTACGGCAAAACAGGCCTTGGCAAAACACACCTGATGCAGGCGATCGCCAACCACATCACTGAACGTGATGCCAGCGCAACCGTTATGTTTGTCAAGAGCGAACCGTTTTTGAACGATCTTATCAATGCCATCCGCACCTCAAAAACAGAAGAATTCCGCAAACGGTACCGTAAGGCGGATGTTTTGCTTATTGACGACATCCAGTTCATTGCCGGAAAAGAAAGCACGCAGGAAGAATTTTTTCACACTTTTAATGATCTTCATGAAAACAACAAGCAGATCATTTTGACTTCGGACAAGCCGCCAAAAGAAATATCCAAATTGGAAGAGCGGCTGCAGTCGCGGTTTGAAGGCGGTTTGATCGCTGATATCCAACCCCCGAATTACGAAACCAAACTCGCGATCCTGATGAAAAAAACAAAAGATATCACGTCAAAGGGATCGCTGAAATGCGAAGTCAGTACTGAGATCCTTGATCTTATCGCGACAAAAGTATCTTCCAATATACGGTCTCTTGAAGGCGCTCTTAAGAAAATCATTGCCTATTCCGTACTTAACGGGCGAACACCCAATATCGTGGAAGCTGAAATTGCCATACGCGATTTTTTTAACAACGACCAATACGAAAAGAATTACTACCAATCATATCCTTCAGGCAGTTTGTGAATATTTTGATATCTCTGAAGAAGAGATCGTCAGCAACAAAAAAAATCAAAGTGTGGCGTATCCGAGACAGATCGCCATGTATCTGACGCGAAAACTCATAGATATATCTTATAAAAATATTGCAGAAGTGTACGGCAAAAGCGATCATACGACAGTGAAACATGCTTTTGAAAAAATCGAGAAAGAGACTCAGACAAACATTGAAACAAAAACGCTTGTGGATGACTTTATTGCAAAGCTGAAAGAATAGTGGATACCGTGTTGAAAACTTTGCATGTGTTATTAGCATAATAAAAAAGCTGCCCACACCTGACCAACCAAGTTTGCACCATCTTTACCGGTTTGCGTGGCTGGCTGCCAACAATAAAAAGACGATCAATGCAAGCAAAAAAACGCTTTTACACATTGTCAACATATACTACTGATACTACTACTGTTTAACAATAAAGTGTCACCGCTTTATTGAAGAGGAGATCACTATGAGGATTGTTTGTGAAAAAAACGAACTGCAGAAAAATGCAAATACAACAGCTAAAGCCGTTGTACTCAAATCGCCTGTCTATCTTTTGGAAGGTATAAGGATAAAGGCTGAAAATGATGAAATCACGCTTTTCGGCAGCGACGGAACCCTATCAATAAAATCTACGCTACAAGCGAATGTGCTCGAAGACGGGGACCTTGTGCTGCCGGCGAAATTATTTTGCGAGCTTCTTTCAAAATTTGAAGATTGTGAACTGGTAATATATACAGAGGGTACAAATGTCGTGATGGAATGCGGCCATTCACGCACAACGCTTTGCTATATGCAAGCCGATCAATACCCGAAGTTTCCCGAGTTTGATATGCAGGGGGGTGTTGCAGTTTTTTCAAAGAAGCTCGTTTCCATGATCGATCAAACTGTTTTTTCCACATCAGAAAGTGAAGAGAAGCCTATTCTTACAGGAATTCTCATGGAACTTAGCTCTGAAAAATTAAGTATGGTGGCTTTGGATGGTTACAGGCTTGCAATCAGGGAAGAAGCCATACAGTCCCCCTTAAAGGTTGAAGTTGTCCTTCCGTCAAAATCTATGCGTGAGTTGGCGCGTATCATCCCGGAAGATGAAACGACAGTCAGAATATATTCGCAAGATAACCTTGCCGGATTTGTGTGTCAGAATGTACAAATTGCAACGCGGACATTACAGGGCGATTATGTGAAGTATAAAAGCATATTGCCGAAAGAATATATATCCCGTGTGATTGTAAAAAGACATAATCTGCTGGCCAGCCTCGAACGCGCAAGCATCCTGGCACGGCAATCCAGAACAAACCTTGTCAACCTTTTGATAGATACAGATATGATGACGATTACCTCAGACTCTGAAGTCGGCAAGGCGAGAGAGGAAGTTGATATCACATTAACAGGAAAAACGCTGCAAATCGCATTCAATGCACGTTATCTTTTGGATATGCTCAAAGTCATCCATGATGATGAGATCGTGATGGATTTTAATACCAATATCAGCCCCTGTGTGATCCATCCGGTGTCGGGGGAAAGCTTTTTGTATCTTGTACTTCCGGTAAAGACAAATAATGTCAGCTAGTTTTATTGTATTTTTTCTCCATCCAAATCCGTACACGCTCCTCAATGTGTGGCGTGTATTTTATGGCGAGAACAATAATTATAAAAGTAAAGGATGCCACAACAATCCATATCCACGAAGGCAGTGAAATAGCATTTGAACCGAGAAAAGAAGACACAACAAGCCCCCACGGACGCGTCAGCAGCACAATGAGCGCAAAAGAGGAAAGCCTCATAGAGGTCAGCCCGGCTATCATGCAGATCAGATCATCCGGAAAAAACGGAAAAAGAAACATCAGGATCAGCATGACCCTTTGCCGAAGAG